>Ga0163153_10003519_pt1 | contig 20854 bp, 16 predicted proteins | sample OliLakLV19MP6IB1_FD_148629 | JGI IMG/M metagenome (GOLD analysis project Ga0163153, IMG submission 148629) | Freshwater microbial mat bacterial communities from Lake Vanda, McMurdo Dry Valleys, Antarctica - Oligotrophic Lake LV.19.MP6.IB-1 | ecosystem: Environmental > Aquatic > Freshwater >...
TTAAAAATACTGACCGTATAGGAAGATAAAACCAATTTTTATTTTGCAACAAAGGTAGTAATTGAGGTGTAATTAACTTTACCATGTCTTTTTCGGTAGTGAGGATAGAATCAACTTGAAATTCGTCTGCACATTGCTGTATCCGTTGAATGTTCTCTTCAGAATAATGATGATGATCTACAAAACGAAAATGTCTCACCACCTGATATAACTTCGAAACTTCCCTTACAAAATGTGAATTCTTTGCAATGCCCGATACTAAAACTACCTTCTCTCCAATCTGGTTCTCATGATGAATCGGCATGGGTAGTTGATAACTCAATCCTGAAAAAAAAATAGGTTTCACTCCTGCTACTTCGTGGACACTGCTACTCATTAATTCCTTCTCTGCCTCGGTTATTCCATCTGCTTTGGTCACTACAATTACATCTGCTCGGCCAGCTCCTTTTCTTGCCTCGCGCAAACGTCCGTAAGGCAGAAGAAAATCTTTATAAAAAGGCTTTTCACAGTCGGTAACCAAAATGGAGAACTGGGGCCTTACGGCACGGTGTTGAAAGGCATCGTCCATCAAAATAACCTGCACCTCCGGAAACTGGTGAAGAATGGTTGGGATGGCCAGCGCTCTTTCTTCGCCTACCACCACTTTTATATTGCCCTCAAACTTCCTAGAAAGTTGAAAGGGTTCATCACCCAGGGTGCATGCATTATCAGTTTCGGAGGAAATACGAATACCATGAGTTTTCCGTCCATATCCCCGACTCAGTGTGGCCAATTGGTAGCGATCTGCCAGCAACCGGATCAGGTATTCAATCATGGGTGTTTTGCCCGATCCACCAACATTAAGATTGCCTACGCTAATGACGACTGTATCAAATTCAAAAGACTTCTTATGACCTATGTCGTAAAGATAATTCCGGATGAGTGTGGCCAGATTATAAAGCCAGGCAAAAGGCCATAATAGATACTTGAAAATAAACATAAAGCGGTCCCGCTATCTTTCCTTATTTTTGATCAAAAGTACATAATCAATGGCAACGGTGACGATAAAAGATGTTACAGACTACCTGGAAAGCCTGGCCCCCCGCAGTTTGCAGGAAGACTATGACAACAGTGGCCTGATTACTGGAGATGCCAACGATTTGGTAAAGGGCATTTTAGTAACACTGGATTGTACTGAAAATGTGGTAGATGAAGCCATTAAGCAAAATTGTAATCTTATCGTGGCACATCATCCTATTCTTTTCAAAGGACTCAAAAGACTTATTGGGCAATCGTATGTTGAAAGGGTTATTATAAAAGCCATTAAATCGGACATAGCCATTTTTGCCATTCACACCAACCTTGATAATGTAATCACCGGTGTGAACAAGAAGATTGCCGATAAGATTGGATTAGAGAATCTATCCATCCTTCTTCCGAAAAGAAATACCCTGAGCAAACTCGTCACATTTATTCCAAAAGAAAATGCCGAGAAAGTAATTGCAGATTTACACGAAGCCGGTGCGGGCAATGTTGGCAATTATAAAAATTGCAGTTTCAGGATTGCCGGTGAAGGTACTTACCTGCCTACGGCCGATGCCAAACCCTACCAGGGAGAAATCAACAAACTGGAAAAAGTGGACGAAGTCCGGGTTGAAGTGATCCTGCCAACAAATCGCGAAAGTCATATCCTTGCCGCCCTGAGAAAAAACCATCCTTATGAAGAGTTTGCCTATTATTTAAGCCGGTTGGAAAATAATAACCAGGAAATAGGTGCCGGAATAATTGGTGAATTATTGATGCCACAGGCCCCCCTGCACTTTCTGAATGACCTAAAAACCAAGATGAACGTATCGATGATAAGGCACACCGCCCTTTTGGGAAAGAAAATCAAAAAAGTGGCTGTTTGTGGTGGATCAGGAAGCTTTCTGTTATCAACCGCCATCGCCAGAGATGCCGATGTCTTTATCTCGGCCGACTTTAAATACCACGAATTTTTTGATGCGGAAGGGCGAATATTGATTGCCGATATTGGGCATTACGAAAGTGAACAATTCACGAAAGAGCTCTTATATGATTTTTTAAAGGAAAAATTCCATACTTTTGCAATCATTTTTTCGGAAACCTTCACTAATCCTATAAGCTATTTGTAATTAATGGAAAATCAAACAGTTGCACAGAAATTAGAAGCCCTAGTTAAACTTCAGTCCATAGATTCTAAACTGGATGAACTCAAAAAACTCCGCGGAGACCTGCCTGATGAGGTTCAGGATTTAGAAGATGAAATGGAAGGATATCGCACCCGGATGTCTCGTTTCGAGTCGGATTTGAAAGATTTAGAGGATGGCATCAAGAAGAACAAAGAAGGTATAAAAGAGGCTGAGAAACTTGTCAAAAAGTATAGCGAGCAGCAGAAAAACGTGAAGAACAACCGCGAGTTTGAGGCCATCACGAAAGAAATTGAACTTCAGGAACTGGAGGTTCAGATATGTGAAAAACGTATCAAAGAGTCTAAAGATAAAATCGAAGGCAAAAAGACAGAAATAAGCACCATTGAAAAGTTCATAAAAGAGAGAGAGGAAGACCTGGCGAACAAAAAGGGTGAACTTGATAATATCCTGAATGAAAGTCAGGAAGAAGAGAAAAAGCTTCTCACCGAAAGAGAAAAGGCAACTAAGAAAATTGAAGACAAACTATTAAAGCACTACAATCGTTTAAGAGCTAGTCTTTCAAATGGTCTTGCTGTTGTTAGGGTTGTGCGTGGCGCGGCAGAAGGTTGTAACATTATAATACCTCCTCAAAAAATTGCTGAGATCCGTGAGAAAAAGAAAATTGTTATTGATGAGCACTCCGGTCGGATATTAGCGGACGTTGATTTAGGCTCTACGGAGGAAGAACCTAAAGCAAAAAAGGCAGCCCCGGTAAAACGAACAAAAAAGGTTGAATAAATTAACACACATAAGGATACTGAAGAAGGTAGGCGTAATCGCTTGCCTTTTTTTATTATCCTTTTCTGTGAATGCCACTGACCTTATCTGGAAGTTTGATCCGGAACTTCAGAAGGCCTACAATTTTGTTTTTACGCTTCAACCTGAAAATGCCAACGAAATTCTGCGGAAGAGTAAGGGTAATGAACTTCATAAAATATATCTGCAAAGTCTAAACGAAACGATCCATATTTTAATAACAGAGGATCACGCGAGTTTCGCTCAAATTGATCAGAATTTTAAAGAGCGAATTAAATACCTCGAGGGGCTGCCTGAAACTGCTGAGACCCTATTTCTGCAAGCGGAACTTTCGCTGCAAAGAGGCTTCTGTTATTTGAATTTGAACCAGGAAGTAAATGCGGTCTTCGCCATCCGAAAAGCATATCAACTTACCTCCGACTGTCTCAAAAAATATCCGACCTTCATTCCGATTAAGAAAACCAGTGGCGTAATTCAGGTAATGGTCGGATCGGTTCCTGAAAAATATAGCTGGTTTATGTCCCTGCTCGGCATGAAGGGTTCTGTCACAACGGGGCAAAAACAGTTATCAGAACTCCGTCTGTCAAAATCCTCTTTAAACATGGAGGCCTCCATCCTCTTCTTTACGGTGAAGGGTTTTATTAATCAAGAGTTTGCCGCGGCCGCAGAAGGAATCAACCAAAGCTTAAAAGATCAACCCAATAACAAGCTTCTTCTTTTTATTGGCGTGAACATGCTTGTGAAGGATGCCCGCAGTGAAGAGGCGTTGGCTTTTATACACCAGATCGATAATAATCCCAATGGCCTACCCATGCATTATATCGACTACCTGCGAGGTGAAATACTGCTTCAAAAAGGAGAATATCAAAAATCGATCGAAGCATTCAATTATTTTGTAAAAAACTTTCCCAGTCAAAGCTTTAAGAAGGATTCATACTTCAAAATATCCTTGTGCTATTGGCTGATGGGTGACACCAGGTCTGCAAAGGCGAATTTTGAAAAAGCTAAAATCACTGGAAGCGATAAGGCTGAACCAGACCGATATGCAGCAAACCAACTTGAGGATCCTAATTTTCCAAATAAGAAATTGCTTAAGGTAAGATTTAGCACCGATGGTGGATATTATAAAGAAGCTACCACCATGCTCAGTAGTGTTGCACCCAGTGAACTGACTACACCCAAAGATCAAACCGAATACTATTATCGCAAAGCCAGGCTAGCACACCGCACCGGAGAAATTGCTGCCGCGAAGGTCTTCTATCAACAAAGCATTGATATGACTCGCGATAACCCCTGGTATTTTGGAGCAAACTCAGCATTAAATCTTGGCTATATAGCCAAAGAGCAAAAAAATTACGATGCTGCCCGGAAATACTTTCAGATGGCATTAGACTCCCCTAAGCACGAATACAAAAACAGTATTGACAGCAAGGCCCGCACAGAACTGCAGCTATTGGGTGAGGCTAAGGTGTAACCACTCTTTCCTTTTGGTTATGCTTTATATCCTTCAATAATTTAAGGTGTGCCGTGTCATTGCATTTCTTTAAGGAAAACATGGATCCCGTGTAATCCAACTGGTAAAGACACAGGTTTTGATGTTCAAACATGTCCATGCTTCGCAAGGGATAATTCAATAATCTACAAAGTAAAATACGCATGGCACGACCATGCATGCAAATCAGGATGGTTGACTCCTCGGTTTTGCTCATGATGTAATTGAAAGCACTTTCCTGCCTTCCCGTTACATCATCGGGACTCTCACCTTCTTCAATACGCTCATGCGTATTGCCTAACTGCCACTGGTTGAGCATCCAATTGTAGTATGCATCCTCCTGAAGCGTGATTGTTTGCCCCTCTTTTTTACCCCAACTGATTTCGTTTAAACCATCCAATGGTACAAATGGAATTCCCAGATCAATAAAGGGTTTTACGGATTCAGTGGTGCGCTTAAGTGCGGATGTATAAATTTTATCGAATGGAACTTGCTTATAAACATCAAAAAATGCCTCCGCCTGAAGTCTTCCTTTTTGGTTAATCGATGAGTTAACACCACTCCCTTGCACAATACCCTGAAGGTTAAAATCGGTCTGTCCGTGCCGTATAATGTAAATTTTTTTGATGCTCAATTTTCCGTTAATTTGGCCCGTCCTAGCCCGTGGGCGGGCGCAAAAATAAGGAATTACAGATAACCACAACGCCTAATTCAATTCATGTCAATATTTAATCCTGGGGTAACACTCGAATCGTTGAACAAACTGTCAGCCAATACCATGGTCAGTCATTTGGGCATTGAATTTACTTCGATAGGTAATGACTTTATTGAGGCTAAAATGCCTGTTGACATAAGAACACTACAGCCCCTTGGTTTGTTACATGGAGGTGCTTCGGTAACGTTGGCCGAAACCTTGGGTAGTGTGGCAGCAACCTGTTGCATCGATCGTGACACGCAGTATTGCGTGGGGTTAGACATTAATGCCAATCATATTAAAAGCGCCAAGAGTGGTTATGTGTTTGGCACCACCAAACCCATCCATATTGGCAAGCGGACACATGTATGGGAGATTCGAATCGTGAACGAACAAAGGGAATTGATTTGCATAAGCAGAATAACGATGGCAGTCATCGATAAAAGATAGGCGGAGATGATCTCAACGAAGGAAAGAGAAAATACAATACGGGAAAAACAAATACTGAAAGAAGCCATTACCGATGCGCTCAATCAAGGTCAAAGTTTTTCCTTATGGAAAACACCGGGCATTAATCAAAAGCATCTGATCCTATGTTCTGCTATCAAAGAGGTATCGGATTTTGCATTAGAGGACGGGGCTAGTGGATTTGCGTTTGCTCCCTTCAACCCGAATGAAAAAAAATTCCTGTTCCCTGCTGATGTCCATTATCAGTTTGAAAATGAGATTCAAACCGAAGGACCACAAGGAGACTCATCCCCGAACAGGAAATCATTTACAAATTATAGCAATGAAAAACCAAAGTATCATCGTTCAATTATAATCGAACATCACTCTTCAAGAGATTTTGTTGAACTTGTTAAGAAAGGACTGCGGGAAATTTCAGCCGGGCAAATTGAAAAAGCGGTGCCCTCCCGATGTGAAGATATTGCCGTCACCGATGAGTTTGATTTGCTTCAAGCCTTTGAAGTCCTTTGTGAGAGGAATCCGCAGGCGATGGTATCACTTGTGTCATCACCACAAACCGGGACCTGGTTAGGTGCTACTCCGGAACTCTTGGTGAGCGTTAACAATCAAAACGTGTTTAAGACCATAGCGCTTGCCGGAACCCTTGCCTACTCACCTGAAATTGATTTAAAGTCTGTTGCCTGGACACAAAAAGAAATAGAAGAACAGGCGCTCGTGTGTCGCTATATCATCAACTGTTTCAAAAAAATCAGATTGCGTGAGTATGAAGAGCACGGTCCTCGAACGGTAGTGGCTGGGAATGTCATGCATTTAAAAACGATTTATGAAGTAGACATGTCGGCAACCAACTTTCCGCAACTGGGTTCTGTCATGCTCAAACTGCTCCATCCTACGTCAGCCGTGTGTGGCATGCCCTTCGAAAACGCATTCGCATTCCTTAAAATTAATGAAGGCTATCACCGTGAATTCTATAGTGGCTATTTAGGACCCGTTCAGATCAATAACGAAAGTCAGATTTTTGTCAACCTTCGATGCATGCAGGTATATAAAGAAAGCGTAAGGTTGTATGCCGGTGCGGGAATTACGATCGATTCTGATCCCGAAAAGGAATTTGAAGAGACGGAAATGAAAATGCAAAATCTCCAGAACTTACTTACCCAATAAGCCAAGAAAAATACTTTGCGTTTACAACCTATTTACGATATCGCAGAAATATGTGCACAACAAGGAGTGACAAACTCCATTGTTTGCCCCGGATCACGTTGTGCACCTCTTACGCTGGCTTTTGCGAGACATCCTGACATTACCTGTCGCACATTCAGTGATGAACGAAGCGCGTGCTTTGTGGCCCTTGGGATAGCTCAACAAACGCAAGCACCCGTTAGTGTGGTTTGTACTTCAGGGTCTGCTGCTTATAATTTCGCCCCGGCAATAGCCGAAGCATTCTTTCAGGAAACACCCCTTCTCATCTTTACGGCCGACCGTCCGGCTGAATGGATTGATCAATGGGATGGTCAGACGATTAGGCAAAACAATATTTTTGGAGCCCATGTGAAGAAGTCTTACACCCTTCCGCAAGAGTATGATCAGCCAGATGCATCGTGGCACATTCAGCGTATTGTAAATGAAGCCATTACGCTATCCCAGGAATTTCCAAAAGGGCCAGTGCACATCAATGTTCCTCTGCGCGAACCCTTGTATCCTGGCAAGGACGAGAAAATCACTTTTTCGAAAGTAAAGAAACTCGTGAGGGTAACCCCATCATCGCTGGAATTAACACAAACAGATAAAGAAGCTTTATATAAATCATTATCCAAATACACAAAGATATTAGTCGTTGGCGGACAACAACTCTTTCATGAAGCAGAAGCAAAGAGCATTGGCAGATTCTGTAAAAATAATCACGCTGCTTTGGTGGGTGATGTTATCTCCAATCTTCATTCGTTACCTGAAACGGTCCGTCATGCGGATACATTTTTAGGGCAATGCATAGACTCCGTTAAGCTATCTCTTGCCCCTGAACTCTTAATAACGTTTGGTAAGTCTGTTATCTCTAAAAATTTAAAACAGTTTCTTCGCAAATACAAACCAACTGAACATTGGCATATTCAACCTCATGGAATTACGGCTGACCCATTCCAGTCATTAACCAGGTTAATTCATTGTTCATCACAAAACTTTTTTGAGAGTTTTCAAACTCCCGGAAATATCGAAGCCTTCAAGGATCAAAAGAAAGAAAACTATACGCGTTTGTGGCAAGCTGAAGAAAGTCGAACCATTCGCGCCATGAAAAATTATTTCATAGAATCTCGCTTTACTGAATTCCATGTTTTAAAGGAATTAATAAGCTCGCTGCCGGCACGGTGCAATTTACATTTGGCGAATAGCATGACTGTGCGTTACGCCAACTTTATTGGACTTACAGAAAAAAATAAGGGCTTGCGTGTATTTGCCAATCGTGGAACCAGCGGCATTGACGGATGTACCAGCACCTCGGTAGGTCACGCTTTGAGCAATAAGGTGCCCAATATTCTGATCACCGGTGACATGGCTTTCTTTTATGATCGCAATGCATTCTGGCACAATTATCAATTGCCTAATTTGCATGTGGTAGTCGTGAACAATCATGGAGGCGTGATTTTCAATTTAATAGATGGACCTGGAAATCTGGATGAGAAGGATGAATACTTTATTACCCATCAGAAATTAAACGCCTCACATTTAGCCACGGAGTTTGGTTTTGATTATTTAAAAATTGATTCCCTGAAAAAAGTAAAAAATACCCTGAAAGACTTTTTTGAATTTGAGGGACGAACAAAAATCTTAGAGATCAACAGTGATCAAAAGACATCGCGTGAAACATTTGAACAATTCAAGAATACTATAAAAAAGAGTTATGAAGCTTAATTACGATTGGAAACAAGTCAAAGAATATAAAGAGATTCTTTTTCATAAATACGAAGGTATTGCACGCATCAGTATTAACCGCCCTGAAAAACATAACGCATTTACTCCGCTTACTGTGCAGGAGATGATTGATGCCATGTACCTGTGCCGCGAAGATCAGGAAGTGGGCGTTATTATTCTTACCGGTGAAGGCGGTAACGCATTTTGCAGCGGTGGTGATCAAAGTGTGCGCGGTCATGGAGGGTATGTTGGTAAAGACACCGTTCCTCGATTGAATGTGCTGGATCTTCAAAAAATGATACGTTCCATTTCTAAACCTGTTATTGCAGCCGTAGCGGGTTGGGCGATTGGTGGCGGTCATGTGTTGCATGTGGTGTGTGATCTTACCATTGCTGCCGAGAACGCGCGCTTTGGGCAAACCGGACCCAAGGTGGGAAGTTTTGATGGCGGTTTTGGTGCTTCTTATCTCGCACGAATTGTAGGACAGAAAAAAGCAAGAGAAATCTGGTACCTATGCGATCAATATGATGCCCAGGAAGCGCTGGACATGGGATTGGTAAACAAAGTTGTTCCATTGGATAAACTTGAAGAAACTTATGTTGCATGGGCAAAGAAAATCTTAAAGAAGAGTCCGTTGGCGATACGCATGTTAAAAAGTTCGTTCAATGCAGAACTGGATGGGCAAGCTGGTATACAAGAACTAGCTGGTAACGCAACACTGCTATACTATTTGAGTGATGAAGCAAAAGAAGGCAAGAATTCCTTCCTTGAAAAACGTGAACCAGACTTCTCAAAATTTCCTAAGTTTCCTTGAGTCGCCCCCATGCGAACCGCTCTTTTATTTTTAGTTTCGTTGGCAGTCTGTTCATTCACAATGGCACAAATTACAGATAATTGGAGTTCTTCAAGATTTTCAGCATTCAGGCTAACTCCTCATCAGGATTTGAAGATGGAGCTGATGCGATTTGCAAGCAAGCAAAAAATTCAGGCGGGTTTTATCGCAACGTGTGTAGGTAGCCTTGAACAGGTAACGCTTCGCTTTGCGAATGAAGAAGAGAGTGTAACCTTAAAGGGCCACTTCGAAATACTTTCATTGGTTGGTACTTTCTCTGAATCTTCCTCTCATCTCCATCTATCAGTCGCTGATAGCACAGGAAAAACGTGGGGAGGTCATTTACAGGATGAATCGTTAATCTATACTACTGCAGAAATCGTAGTAGGAGAATTGGCTGATACAACCTTTGATCGTGAAACCGATGACTCATATGGTTATAAAGAATTAGCCGTTAAGCGGAGACAAAAAAGAAAGTAACCATGGAGCCGTGGATTAAATTTGAACATGGTCAAATTAACCCTAACGAAATCCGGTCAGAACTTTCTATTCGGCTAGACAGTGAGTTCGAAAAGTCAGCATTTCAATTTTGTAAAGAATGGTTGAGTGGCAAGGAGTCGTTTATCTTACACACATCTGGCTCTACCGGTGTTCCGAAAAAAATTACTGTTAGCCGTCAACAACTGAAAGCCAGTGCCAACCTCACCACGGCAGCACTCGGGCTGCAGAAAAATAATACTTCACTCGTTTGCCTCGATACCCGATACATTGCCGGAATCATGATGATCGTTCGATCCCTTGAAGTTGGAATGAATATGATCATCGTAGAACCTTCACCCAATCCATTGGAAAAAATTAATAAGGAAGATGTAATTGACTTTACAGCATTGGTTCCTCTTCAACTCGATACGATTATGAAATCCGGGCAAAAGGAAAAACTCAATCAGATAAAAATTGCCTTGATCGGTGGTGCAGCGCTTAACCACAAAACGATTAAAGATATTGAAGGAATGAAATGCAATTTCTTCGCCACCTATGGAATGACTGAAACCCTCTCGCACATTGCATTACAAAAACTAAATGGACCGAATGCGCAAGATTACTTTGAGTCACTTCCGGGAATTACGTTAAGTCAAGATGAGAGAGGTTGCCTCAAAATATTTGCTCCCCATATCAGTGATGAGCTAATCACAACAAATGACCTGATAGAATTTATTACACCGTCACAATTTCGTTGGCTGGGTCGTGCCGATACGATAATCAATACCGGTGGCGTGAAAGTGATTCCCGACAAGGTAGAAACATCCATCCGTGTAGTTCTTGACAAACTTGACATCACAAATCGTTTTTTTGTTGCCGCCCTACCCGATACTCTATTGGGAGAAACTGTCAATCTGTTTTTTGAGGGCGCTCCATTGCCAAAGGAAATGGAAGAGATGATTCAGAAAAAAATCAAGGAAACTGTCAATCGATTTGAGAGACCGAAATCAATTCGATATCTATACGCGTTTGTTAACACTGACACAGGGAAAATAAATAAGGGTAAGACGATCGCTTCGATGCGAAACTGAGGTAAAAAAAATTCCTTCCCCACCTCTTCCTTTGCGGAAGAGGTTTAGGGTAGGTAAACCGCTAAGTTTATTTCTTTGATTTCAGTTGAAGTATCTCCTTCTGCAAATCAAGCACCACACCAGCCAATTGTTCCACCGAGATGTCCTGTTTATCACCAACATCCGGGAATTGAACACTAATGTATGCTTTCGCCATCCAGATTTCCATGACATCAGACCCGCTCAACTGATACGGAGCATACTGCCGATTGTCTGAAACCAGGAACAAGGTCCCATTCTCATCGAGATAATTGAATACTCTTTTATAGACAATGCCTTCGCGCTGAGTCGTTAACACATAGGTCTTTCCACTTTTAATGTTGCGTAAGTCATCTACGTATTCGCCAATTACAATCGTTCCTGGCAACAAAGGCAACATAGAATCCCCGGATATCTCAAAAGCACGGTAGGTGCCTTGTTTTAACATGGGTAAGTTAAAGTGAGGCAATTCCTTTACATATTCTGCATCGGCATAGCCATTCATATAACCGGCTGCCGCCTTGTGAGGTACAAATTCAATATTATCCCGTTCAGACGAGTCTACCGTTACCACCACTACATCCTTGCCACGCATAAACTTCTTATCTGGCAGCACCGTATCTGCTTTGAATTCCCTTCCTATCAAATCATCCACGGAGATAGAAAACACCTCCGCCATCTTTTGAAGTAATTCCAGTTTAGGTTCGGCCCTGCCTTCTTCATAGGCACCAATCAGTGAACGCTTAATCCCTAGTTGTTGGGCAAACTGATCTTGCGTGAGCGACAGCCGCTTGCGCAATACCCGTATGTTTTCATTAAGATTTACCATGACTTATTTTTTAAAAATGAGAATTCTACCTGAATTGACCTTTCGGTTACCTAAAGAAAAAAGGTTGCGCTGATAATATCGGTCCTCGTTAATAACCGCCTCCAGATGACGGTTGATCTTTTCTATAATTTCGGTCACAGAGGTTTTAGGCTCAGCCAGTAAATATCCATAATAGCAGTTGGCGTATGCATCTGTTGAGAAATTAACCTGGTAACGGCCAGAATTAAGCCTTTTACTTTGAATTTTCAGTTTTGGCGAGTCCATTAACTAATATTTTTAGCTAAATAAGGCTATCCGGATGACATTTCAAATGGTAAGACTAAATATTTTAGTTTATTTCTAAATCGCTCCACGGAAATGCACTGTCATAAGAAAGTAAGCCCCTGTTCACCGTCAGTGGCGATTCAACATTATCCGTATAGAGCATGCCGGTACCTAACCCCTGCGGTAAACTCGTTTTGTATTGGGCAGTAAACTGGGCAATGGCATTTAGCCCGACATTCGATTCGAGGGCCGAAGTTATCCACCATTCAACATTTTGTTTTTCAGCAAGTTGTATCCATTCCTGGCAAGAATAAAGTCCACCGTGCAAGGTGGGTTTTAAGACAATAAAAGCAGGTCTCAGCCTTATTAACAATGCTTCCTTTTCTTCACGTTTGTTAACTCCAATAAGTTCTTCATCCAGCGCTACAGGAATAGGTGAAGTCCTGCATAACTCCTCCATTTCAGGTGCCCTTGGCTTGAGCGGCTGTTCAATAGAGTGTACATCAAACTTTGCTAATTCCTTTAGTTTATAAATAGCGTCTCCTGGTTTAAATGCTCCGTTGGCATCCAACCGAATGGTTATGCTTTCGCGAAAGTATTTTCTGCGTATATATTGGAGCACATCACACTCTTTTTCAAAGTCAATACCGCCCACTTTCAATTTCACACAACGAAACCCATCCCTGATTTTAATTTCAATCTGCTGAAGCATAAAATCCAAGCCTCCCATCCAGATCAAGCCATTGATATGAATAGGTGCTCCCTGAATAAACGAGTTACTAAAAATAACTTTGTTGCCTCCATTCAACATATCGAGAAGGGCTATTTCAAAGGCAAATACCAGCGATGGATAATTCACTATATCAGACCCCAGCGATCTAACTATAAATGTATTGAGTTCGCCCAGATCAGTAACTTGGGTAATGCTTAAAGACTGGCTGTTGAACGTGTTAATTATTCGCTCTATGGTCTCCTGCAGTTCAGGTGTGTGATCCGGACTTAGGCCTGGCAAGGGGCCGCATTCCCCTACTCCGGTTACCTCAGGTGTTGAGCTATCCCAAACCTTTATAAACCATGAAGTCTTGTCTTTCATAGACCCGCGTGAGGTGCGTGCATCAAATGAGAAGTGGAAGATCCGCTTGTAAAAACTGGCTTGTAAAGGCATTTATCAAAAATAGGATTATCAAAAATAGAGAGGATAAGCCTGATTACGTGCAGGACTATCTAACTTTGGACTTTTATTTCCATGGAAAAGGAGATTCTGATAAAAGACTTTTGGTACGAACTTCCCCCTGAACGAATCGCCTCATATCCATTACCGGAGCGTGATCAGTCCAACCTGCTTGTTTACAAAGAAGGGTTAATAGAGCACTCGAAGTTTGATCAACTATCCCACTTTTTGCCTCTCAAAAGCACCTTATTCTTTAATAACACACGGGTGATACCGGCCCGATTGTACTTTCAAAAAGATACCGGTGCCACCATCGAGCTATTTTTACTCAATCCAGTGTGGCCAAGTACGCTCGTTCAGCAAGCAATGGAAACAAAGTCATCCAATCGCTGGGCATGCACTATTGGAAACCTGAAGCGTTGGCCAGAAGGTGCTAAGCTGGTCAAAAGCACCCAGGATATAACGATTAGTGCAACGCTGATTGATCGTAAAGCTGGCATAGTAGAATTCAATTGGAGCCCTGCTGAATTAAGCTTTGTTGAAATCATTACCCATACTGGCCTAACACCCTTACCTCCTTACTTGAAGAGGCCAGCAGAAGAAAGCGATCGCCTCCGATATCAAACTGTATATTCAAACCTGGAGGGCGCTGTTGCTGCACCCACAGCAGGGTTGCACTTTACTGACCGAATTCTGGAAGAGCTAAGAAGCCAGAATCATAAGATGGAATTTCTCACCCTTCATGTGAGTGCAGGCACATTTCAGCCGGTGAAGGTTGAGAACGTTTTGGATCACCCGATGCACTGTGAACAGGTGATTGCTACCTGCCAGAATATAAATGAACTAATATTGGCAAAATCTACGATAGCGGTTGGCACTACATCCCTTCGCACGCTTGAAAGTATCTACTGGTATGGAGTAAAGCTTATCAAAGATCCTGATCATCCTTTCACTATAACCCAATTCGATCCTTATCAATTGCCTTCTGAGGTGTCCAAAGCAAAAGCCCTGGCGGCAGTACAACAGAAAATGGAGCGGGAAAATCTTGCGACAATAACCGGAGAAACCTCCATTATGATCATGCCGGGTTATAAGTTTAAGATTGCCGATGCTCTGATTACCAATTTTCATCAGCCGGGGTCTACTCTTATGCTATTGATTGCTGCCTTTGTCGGCTCGGACTGGAGGGATATTTACAACGAAGCACTAAAAAATGATTACCGCTTCCTTAGCTACGGGGATAGCTCCCTTCTATTTCCAAATCGCTCCCAATCAGTTAAAACCATAATTGAAGAGTAACTAATTTGCGCCCCTCAATTCCTCTCTTAAATGAGGTCAATTAACCAATCTATTCGACTATTTTTTTACTGACCTAAAACATGTTTTTCATGCTGATTTTCAGGTTCATGAGGCGAAATCTTCGACCAATGACAGAACCTATTTAGCATAAATCATGCACAATATGCTCTTAATCAATAATTAGACTTTCTAAATGAACTTTAAATTCAATAGGATTTTTCGATGAAAAATTTCAAATTTAAAACCTAAACCCTTACTCCTATGCTCGAAAGGTTATGGAAAACACTTGATGTCGAGCCCAATGAAAGAGGGCCGGTATCACTCCTTCTGATCATCAGTTTTTTTATGGGACTGTTTTTGGCAACAGTGGCTGTTGCCTCTCAAACCCTCTTCCTACAGCATTTTAATGAGCAATTTGAACTGCCAAAGGCACTTGCCTTTTCCGGGTTACTGGGTATGGGAATCACCTTCTTATACAACTTTCTTCAGGGCCGAATCTCATTCACTGCCTTAGCCATTTTTAATCTTATACTAGTTATCGGTTTCACCGCATTTATCGAGTTTGGGGAGCCCTATGTATCGGATGTAGATAGTCTCTATCGTTTCGGCTTCATGCTTATCCTTCCTTTCACGTTCATCACCCAACTTGTGTTTTGGGGTGCTTTCAACCGCATGTTCAACGTGAGGGTGGCAAAGAGGATTATTGGAAGCGTTGACCTTGGAACCATGATTGCATCCATTCTTGCGTTCTTCACAATCCCCGTTCTTCTTGCCAGTGGCGTTCAAACCACCTCACTATATACAATTGGGTTGGTGAGTATTGTGGCCTATTTGGTACTTTTTATCATACTGGCAAACAAGTATCTCACGAAAGGACGGGCGGTTATTAAATCAGAATCTGAAATTAAAAAGCTATCCGTCATAGGCTTTTTAGGAAACCGGTATATCCTGCTAATGTCGCTATTCATCATTGTTTCGATGGTTGCTCTTCGATTTGTAGATTATTCCTTTTTTAACGCGACAACTGGTCAGTTTGAAACTGGAAGCCAGGAACTTCCCACCTTCCTCAGTTTATTTGAGGCTACCGTGGTTATCTTCAGTTTCTTGTTCACCACGTTTGCCACCGACCGCATCAATCAGGATTACGGATTGCGTGTCTCTTTAATAATCAACCCGCTTTTGCTTATTCTTTTTACGATTTCCGCTTTGGGTCTGGGTTGGTTTTTTGGATTTGATATAAGTACCGGAGAAAAAAGCTCCATTGTATTTTTCTTCATTGCCGTGGCCATGAGTAAGTTGTTTATCAACTCCTTACGGGATGCGCTCGACTCACCAACATTCAAGTTTTATTACGTGCCGATTGATAAATCAATCAATATTGATGTACAAACAAAAATTGAAGGATTTGTAACAGCATTAGCCAGTGCCGTAGCCGGAGGGTTAATCGTGCTGGTTAACCAGTTCGAGATATTTAACGTGCTGTCGATCACACTTTTCACCTTGCCCGTATTGGTGGCCTGGTATTTTGTAACCAACCGCATGTATGAAGGCTATCGCGATACACTGCAGGACTCATTAGTAAAAAACAAATCAGCGGTAAGGAGCCATATTGTTAAGGAGTATACCATGGACAGTGTTCTTGAAAAAGAAGTTAAAAGCTCTGCTGAAGAAAAAGTAATCTACGGTTTAAAGCTGATGGAAAAATTGGAACCGGCATTATTTGAAACCTCCCTACTTCAATTGGCTGATAGTAAATTGAAAAGAGTAAAACATTTTGCCGAGGAAAAAATCCAACAGCTCGGTATTCAGGCAGGAGAAAACAACGAAATTAAAGGACTTGCTATTCAGGCAGCCGGAGCCGCAGAAGACAGTGACCTGCTTTCCATTTCAGCAGAGAAGTTGATGAAAATAAGTAAATCCGTGAAGCAGACTGATCGCATGCTGGCTGCGAAGCTGATGAGAAAATTAACCAACCAAAAAACGATTTTCATTCTGCTGGAGTTAATGCGCGATCCTGATCCTAAGGTTCGCAATGAAGCTCTGTTGACTTCCCGTAAGGTAAAGAAGCCTGAAACGTGGAGCGTATTAATAGAGCTCCTCTCCTCTACTCTTTATGCTCACCATGCAGCGGCAGCCCTGAAGGAAGCCGGTGAGCCGGTGCTGCCTTATCTGGAAGCAGCGTTCCATAAATCAGGACAGAGTGATCTGGTCATGCTAAAACTTATTCAGATCATGGGGCATATTCCGGGCAAAGAAAGTCTGCAGATGCTCTGGAAAAAAATTGACTATCCGGATAAACGCGTTGTAAAACAGATTCTCTATTCGCTTCGCTATATTAATTATCGGGCGACTGGTAGAGAAGAACTGGCCGTTAAGGATTTGCTTGACAACGAGATGAGCAAGACGCTCTGGAACCTGGCTGCATTGGATGAATTGCCTGGTGAACCTCATTTCCGTTTCCTGAAAGAAGCCTTGCGCGAAGAAATTCGTGATAACTACGATCACATTACTTTGCTCCTGTCTCTTATGTATGATCCCGAGTCGATTCAGCTGGTAAAAGAAAACGTTGAAGCCGGAACACCGGATAGTGTTCAGTATGCGTTGGAACTTCTTGATCTGTTCCTCGATCAGGATTTAAAACCTAAGTTGATTCCACTTCTTGACGACAGTTCGACCTCCGACAAGCTGGAAAAACTTCAGACATTCTTCCCGCGCGAAAGCTACAACCCTGTGCAGGTTGTTAATTACATTCTCAATCGTGACTTTAATTATAACAATCGATGGACAAAAGTATGTGCCGTGTATGCTACCGCCTTTATGCCCGATTTTCGTGTAAGTCGCGGTCTTATCAGCCAGATGTTCAATACCGATAAGTTATTGCAAGAGACCACTGCGTGGGTTATTTATAACAAAGACCGTAAAGCCTACGAAACCGTTTCAGAAAGACTGCCGTATCGTGACAAGCGTTTTCTGGATTCAGCCATTGAAAACAACCAATTGCTCGATGGCCTGGATGATGGATTTTTCTTATTCATTGAAATGGTATTGCTGATCAAACAAATTCCCGTTTTCGATCGCATTCAAGGAAAGGTATTAAGTGATCTGTCGGATAAAATTCATCCGATCACACTCAAAGCAGGTGAAAAATTAGCCATCACAGAAACCCACGACATGCCAATTCTTGTCATGGCGCATGGAGAAACCCGACTTAGAAATGGCAATAATGATGTGATGACAATGAAGCCGGGTGACGTATTTGGTGATCTCTTTCAGGAGGGCCCCACACCCGTGATCACCGAAATACAAGCTGTAGAGCGAAGTGTTATATTCAAAATTAACCTGGTTGACTTCTACTTTGTGTTGGCCAACCATCACGAACTGGCACAAGGACTCATTCATAACATAACCGAAAAAGGAACGAAACAATTTGCATAAACACTACCAACATGGCATTTGATATTGACGTATTAATCACCTTTGCAGAGAAAGACAATGAAACCGGGCAAAAGAATGAACAAGGGTGGGTTTCACAATTCAAAAAGTTTCTTGAGTTGATGCTCTTTCAGGTGCTGGGATCAAAACCCAACGTGGTGTTGAAATCAGAATTTGATACAGCCACTGCTCCTGCCTTGAACAATGCCGCAATTCTGGTAGCAATTCTTACCAAAGAGTTTGTGCAATCGGGGCGATGTCTGGATAATGTAGAAACTTTCTACAAAGCTTCTGCTGACTCCAAAATAAACCGGTTTTTTAAAGTAGTGAAATCACCACTAACCGTACAGGAGCAGCCTCCTCGCCTTCGCGATCTGATAGGATATGAAATGTATCAGCTCGATACTGAAACCGGTATAATGAAAGAATACACTGACTTCTTCAGCCAAGAGGCAGAGAAACAATACTGGATGAAAATGGTGGATCTTGCCTATGATATTCACGAAGCGCTTATGATTCTGAAAGAAGGAGATTTGAAAGCAGAGGTGAAAAATATTTACAAACGAAAAACCATTTATCTCGCAGAAACCGGTCACGATATCTCAGTGCAGCGCAACATCATCAAGCGCGAACTGCAGCGACATGGTTACATTGTGTTACCAAAAAATACATTACCAACTAATATTACTGAAGTAGAAAGAGTAGTGAAAAGAGACCTGGAAGACTGCAGCCTTTCCATACACCTGGTGGGAAGCGCCTATGGCGAAATTCCGGAAGACGCTGATCGTTCTATTGTAGACATTCAGAATAAACTTGCTGCTGAAATTTCGTTGGCCAAAAGGCAAAACAATCAGGAGTTTTCACGATTAATATGGATTGCTCCAAACCTTAAAAATGCCAGCGACAAACAGAAAGCATTCATCGATACATTAAAGCGCGACACGGAAGCACAGGAAGGTGCAGAGATTCTTCAAAATCCGTTGGAAGACTTCAAGAACATTGTGCGCGAAGAATTACTGGAGTCGCAGGAGCGCAGAACCATGGATGAGTCAGGCGGTAAATCAATCTACTTAGTACACGACAAAATCGATGACATCGAAGTGAAGCCCTATAAAGAAATATTGGAGAAATCAGGCTTCAAAGTATTGATACCGGCTTTCGAAGGAGAACTTTTAGAAGTGCGCAAACAACACATTGATAACCTGCGCAACTTTGATGGCGCCATCATCTTCAAAGGAAAAGTAAACGACCAATGGGTGCGCATGAAAGTACTTGACCTGTTAAAAGCGCCCGGCTTTGGAAGAAAAAAACCGATTAAGGCGAAAGCACTGCTCGCTTCGGGCAGCCCCAACCTGGATAACTTCAAAAACCAGAACCTCACCATTATTTCCGGAGACGCTCAGCGCTCAATGGAAAACTTAAAGAACTTTTTACAAGAATTTAACACATAAACTATGAGCCAGATCGTAGACGAAAACCAAGGACACCCCACCCTGGTAGGAACTGAAAATCCTTTTCCGGGACTGCGTCCGTTCAAAATTGAGGAAAGTCACTTGTTCTTTGGCCGCGAAGGTCAGAGTGACGAAGTGCTGCTCAAACTTTCGAAGAGCCGGTTTGTTGGTGTGATTGGTCCTTCAGGAAGTGGTAAGTCTTCGTTCATCTATTGCGGAGTACTTCCCATTTTATACGGAGGGTTTCTTACCGACAGCAGTCCTAACTGGGAAGTGATCGTAACCAGGCCCGGTGCAGGTCCCATTGATAACCTTTCTGAAGCGTTGCTGAAAACAGCGCAAGATTACAACGCGGCAGATCCGGAAGATAAAAAAATCAAACGTACCATCGTCTCCACGCTCTTGCGAAGCAGTTCGTTGGGTTTGGTGGAAGCTATTCAGCAATCCAGAAGAAAAGAAGATATCAATTATCTGATTTTAGTCGATCAGTTTGAGGAACTCTTCCGCTTTAAAGACAGCACCGATCCAAATTCAGTGAATGAATCGCTGGCATTCATCAACCTGTTGATGGAAGCCATCAATTACGAAGATGCACCGATCTATGTGGCCATTACCATGCGTTCTGATTTTATCGGTGACTGTGCGCAGTTCCCCGAATTAACACGCAAGATCAATGACAGTCACTACCTGATTCCGCAGATGACGCGCGACCAAAAGCGAAGGGCCGTTGAAGGACCGGTGGCCGTAGGTAATGCGAAAGTAACGCCACGATTGGTTCAACAACTTTTGAATGATCTTGGAGATAATCCTGATCAACTCCCAATTCTTCAACACGCGCTGATGCGCACATGGAGTTATTGGGCCAAGTTTAAAGATTATGATGGCGAACCGGTTGACCTGAAACACTATGAGGCCATCGGTACCATGTCGGAGGCATTGTCGCAACACGCGAACGAAGCCTTCGATGAATTGGATGAAGAACAGAAACGCATTTGCGAAATCATGTTCAAAGCTATTACCGAAAAACGCGGTGAGAACTTTGGTATACGAAGACCGACACGACTCAATGAAATTGCATCCATTGCGGATGTATCGGAAGCCGATGTTGTAGAGGTGATTGAAAAATTCCGTGAGCCGGGAAGATCACTCATTACCCCAGCCTTTGGCACACCGCTATCATCCCGCTCGATGATTGATCTATCACACGAAAGTTTGATGCGCATTTGGGTGCGACTGAAAAATTGGGTGGATGATGAATCAGAAGCTGTGCAAATGTATTTGCGATTGGCCGAGGCAGCCGCACAGTATCAGGTAGGCAAAGCCGGCTTGTGGAGGCCACCCGATTTACAATTAGCTCTTAACTGGCAAGCGAAACATAAGCCCACATTAGTATGGGGCCAACGCTACCACCCCGCCTTTGAGCGCACGTTGATATTTCTCGAATACTCTAAAAAGGAATTCGATACCGAGCAACGCATTAA
>Ga0163153_10003524_pt1:0-12500 | contig 20817 bp, 15 predicted proteins | sample OliLakLV19MP6IB1_FD_148629 | JGI IMG/M metagenome (GOLD analysis project Ga0163153, IMG submission 148629) | Freshwater microbial mat bacterial communities from Lake Vanda, McMurdo Dry Valleys, Antarctica - Oligotrophic Lake LV.19.MP6.IB-1 | ecosystem: Environmental > Aquatic >...
TCGATAAATTTTTTTAAAATTCCTGAAAGCCAGGTAAAATGCGGCCAGCGAGATCAGTATAAATAAAAGGGTTGACAACATCCAGGGTAAAAATTCTAACTTGCATAAAATTACAATATCGCGACACCTCTTTTATGAAAATCTTGAACGCAGGTCAGATCAGGCAGAAGATTAAACGCCTGGCTATTGAAATTCTGGAAAAAAATACGGATGCCAAAGAGATCATCCTGGCAGGCATCAACAATAAAGGATATGAATTTGCCGAGTACATAAAGAAGGAGATGACCCAGTTTTCAGCAATTACGATAACCCTTACCCGGATCAAGCTCAATCCTGCTGCACCACTGACCCAGGAGGTGACCGTTGATTTGCCCCTTGCTCAGTTGGATAAAAAAACGATAATTATAGTAGATGATGTAGCCAATACCGGCCGGACGCTGTTCTATGCGATGAAGCCTATCCTGGGGATACTCCCTAAAAAATTAGAAGTGGCCGTCCTGGTAGACCGGATGCATAAGGCTTTCCCAATTCAGGTCGATTATGTAGGGTTAAGTTTGTCCACGACTATGGAAGAAAATATCGAGGTGGAGTTAACAAATAATGATTGGGTGGTGGAATTGAGATGAATCGATTGATTCGATTTATTCGAATTATTCGATTCATTCGAATTATTCGATTTATTCTCTCGTCTTCAATACTTCCCAGGTATGGTCAGCCATCAACCGCACCGTAGCGAGAAATTCATAGGGTTTTTTCCTACCCCATTCTGCAGGCGCTACCATGGATAATACCCATTGGGAATCTGATTTTTTACTGTAAAGGTGGTAGATGTGATTGATGACCGGGTTAAAGCCCACAGCAGCATGATAAATCTGTTCGGATATCTGAATTCTGGAATGCAGGGTTTTACTTTGGGTGATCAACAGGTCGATTTGTTCTTTTATTTGTTGGAGCTGAACATCCGTTTGCTGGTACATGGCTTTCATAGCCAGTCCCCTGATCTTGCCCAAATCATCCGGCCTGACCACTGCAGAACCCGCATGATGCGGATATGGCAAACTTCCCGGATTAGTGGCAACCAGTTTTTTGTCAATAGGGTTTTCAAATTCTTTTTCCTGCATGGTCACAAAATTGCAGTTAACTCTACAATTAATCAAATAAGGTGTTGCTGGTGGCAGGAGGGGCAATGCCAAGATGGCTAAATCCTTTTGCCGTGGCTTCTCTTCCCCTGGGGGTTCGCTGAAGGAATCCTTCCATAATCAAAAAAGGTTCATACACTTCTTCAATTGTTCCGGGTTCTTCACCTACCGCTGTGGCTATGGTAGTCAGGCCAACAGGTCCTCCTTTAAATTTGGTGATGATGGCATTAAGAATTCTTTTGTCCATTTCATCCAGGCCATAGTCGTCAATGTTGAGGGCGTGCAGCGCATATTTGGCTATTTCCAATTCTATTGTACCATCTCCCTGCACCATAGCAAAATCCCTTACCCTGCGCAATAGAGCATTAGCTATACGCGGAGTACCCCGGCTCCTCCTGGCAATTTCTTTGGCACCGGCATCGGAAATCGGAATCGATAATATTCCGGCAGCGCGTTTTACAATCCCAACCAGGGTAATAAAATCGTAATAGTCCAAATGGCAGTTGATTCCAAATCGGGCCCGGAGGGGTGCCGTCAACAGTCCCATGCGGGTGGTCGCCCCTACCAGGGTAAACGGGTTTAGGCTGATCTGCACACTGCGCGCATTGGGCCCGGCATCGATCATGATATCAATCCGGTAATCCTCCATGGCACTGTACAAATATTCTTCGACTATATTATTGAGCCGGTGAATTTCATCGATAAAGAGGACATCGCCGGAATTGAGATTGGTCAATAAGCCAGCCAGGTCACCCGGGCGCTCAATGACTGGCCCCGAAGTCGATTTGAGACTGGCACCTAATTCATTTGCAACAATATTGGCCAGGGTAGTTTTGCCCAGACCCGGTGGGCCATGCAATAAAACATGATCCAGGGCTTCTCCTCTCATTTTCGCTGCCTGGATAAAGACTTTGAGGTTGTCCACTATTTTTTTCTGGCCACTAAATTCCTCCAGGATTACCGGACGAAGTGTTTTCTCTATCAGTCGGTCTTCCGGATTTGATGGGATAGGACTATTTTCAGCAGGCCGGTTGATCATTATTTTATTTTTGAGTCCAGACCGAGCGTAAATCTTTTAAATCTTCAACCGGGGTGACACAGGTGTCAGTAGAATTCCAGGGGTATTCACATAAAAGGTCCCCGGTGCAACTGAATACCATAATGTTTACATTTCCGTAAAGGATGTATTGGGGTTCGTTGTTGAAATATCCTTTTTTCACTTCAGTGACCCGGTTTCTCAAGACTACTTTATTTATCCAGGCAACACTTAAAGGAGCCTGGGTATCGAAACATTCTTTTTTGGTAAAGACCTGACCCTTTTTTTCACCGGGTTTTATTTCCTGGATACATTCCAGCTTGATTGCCATGGAACCTGTCATACAGTTGGTCACCGTTCCTTTAACTTCCGAATAGGTTATTTTTACCAACTGCCCTTCACTGAATAAAAATTCTGTGTCGCTTAATTCCACCGGCAACAATCGTGTACCGTCCTTGAGCTCCAGGATAAACCGGCATCCATCGAGGGCTGTATAATCCCTTACCGTGGCATCTGTCTTACACTTTGCTTTTTCTTCCAAAACGACAGGATCTGAACCCTGTTGAATTACAAAAAAATGGAGTATCAAAATATTAATCCAAAGTAATATCATAGTTAATCAGATTTATGCAGTTTATTGCGTAGACCCTCGTCTATAGCATCCAGAAATTCTTCCGTGTACAAATAGTGTTTTCCATGTTCTACCTTATTGCCATGAATACATACAGCAAGGTCTTTGGTCATTTTGCCTTGTTCCACTGTTTCTATACAAACTCGTTCCAGGGTATGGCAAAAATCGATAAGGGCTTGATTTTGATCTTTTTTGCCCCTGAACTCGAGACCCCTGGTCCAGGCAAAGATAGAAGCTATTGGATTGGTACTCGTTGGTTTACCCGCCTGATGATCTCTGAAATGCCGGGTGACCGTACCGTGGGCCGCTTCAGCTTCCATCGTTTGACCATCAGGAGTGATGAGCACGCTGGTCATTAGTCCTAAAGAACCAAAGCCCTGAGCAATGGTATCGCTTTGTACGTCTCCATCATAATTTTTACACGCCCAGACAAAATTGCCATTCCATTTAAGCGCAGAGGCAACCATATCATCAATCAACCGGTGCTCATAAAGCAATTTTTTACTGTCCATGATGGATTTGAATTCATGCTCATAGACTTCTTGAAAGATATCTTTAAACCGGCCATCGTATTTCTTAAGGATAGTATTTTTGGTAGACAGGTAAAGAGGCCATTCTTTCCGGATGGACATATTGAAACAAGCCCGGGCAAACCCACGGATACTCTCATCGGTATTATACATGGCAAGGGCTACGCCATCCCCTTTGAAATTGAATACTTCATGGCTGATTGGAGTACTGCCATCTTCCGGGGTGTAGGTAATCGTCAACTTACCTTTGCCTTTGGTCACAAAATCAGTGGCCCGGTATTGGTCGCCAAAGGCATGTCTTCCAACAATGATCGGTGCAGTCCAGTTGGTCACCAGCCTGGGTACATTATTAATTACAATAGGCTCTCTGAATACCGTTCCGTCCAGGATATTGCGTATGGTGCCGTTGGGGCTTTTCCACATCTGTTTCAGATTAAATTCCACGACCCGGGCTTCATCGGGGGTAATCGTCGCACATTTTATCCCAACACCACAAGCCTGAATAGCATGAGCAGCGTCAATAGTCACCTGATCCTGGGTTGCATCGCGATGTTCCAAACCCAGGTCAAAATATTGAATGGGGACATCGAGGTAAGGCAGGATCAATTTGTCTTTGATAAATTTCCAGATGATACGGGTCATCTCATCGCCATCCAGTTCAACCACAGGATTCGTTACTTTGATTTTTTGCATCGGATTACCTATTTTTTCTGTTTGGGTGCAAAAATACCACACTTTTATCAGGTTATATATGCTGAAAAAATTGCCTATCATTATCCGTATATATGCTTAAGGCTGACGTCGAATGAAGAAAATAATTCTGCATCCACCAAAAGAAGAACATAAAATTTTAAATCATCCGGAATGTTTTAAACCCGTTTTGTAATTTTACCAACTATGATGTTGATCATTTCTCCAGCTAAAAAACTGGACTTTAAACCCTTGAGCTTTAAAGAATCTACTCCGATCCGATTTCCAAAAGAAACCCGTGAACTGGCAAGAGTCATGAAAAAACAATCCCCTCAGGACCTCATGGAATTGATGGATATCAGCAAGGCACTCGCTGACCTTAATGTCCAGCGCTATCAGGACTATGACCCCAAAATGCCGGAGTCCAGATCAAAACAGGCCATTTTTGCTTTTAATGGTGATGTTTATGCAGGACTCAAGGCTACAGATTTTGATGCCAAGGATCTCCATTTTGCCCAAAAACATCTCAGGATCTTATCGGGACTTTACGGGTTGTTAAAACCCCTTGACAGAATTCAGGAATACCGCCTGGAGATGGGTTCCGGACTTCTAATCGGCCGACACAAGAGCCTCTATAGCTTTTGGGGAAGTAAAATAACCGAATTGCTTAATCAGGATATGGCCGAAAACAAGGATAAAATATTGGTCAACCTGGCTTCTGAGGAGTATTTTCATGTAATTCAACCCGATCGCATCAAGGGAAAGCTGGTCCATATCCGGTTTGAAGAAAAAAGAGGTCACGATTATCAGGTCATATCCTTCAGCGCTAAAAAAGCAAGGGGATTAATGGCACGGTTTATCATAAAAAATAAATTGACCAGGATTGAAGATTTAATGACTTTTGACCTGGAAAAGTATCTGTTCAACTCTGACCGTTCTAAAAATGATCAACTTACTTTTGTCCGTTAAGAAATAAACCAGAATGAAATTAATCAGGCCTTTCCTTGCAGCCATCTTATTAACAGGATGGATATTCTTTTTAAATAATCCGATAGTCACTAAAAATGCAACGATCCCTGCTCCAGGCCCTTTTATGAGCCCTTTTACAGGTTTTTGGCATAATGCCTCAATCCCCGATGTCGCCAATTCCACTATCAGTTCAACTCAACTCACTGAAGCTACCCAGGTTTTCTGGGATGAACGGCTCGTACCTCACATTTTCGCCGGAGGAGAAAAAGACGCTGTATATGCATCGGGGTACCTTGTTGCTTCACAGCGTTTGTGGCAGATGGATATGCTGGCCAGGTCTGCTCAGGGCCGGCTGGCTGAAGTATTAGGGGGAGATCGATTAATTGCACGGGACAAAGAACAGCGCCGGATGGGGATGTTATTTGGAGCCGAAAATGCGATAAGGGGTTGGCAGAAAGACAGCGTTCATTTTCAACTCATTGAAGCTTATTGCGCGGGGGTAAATGATTATATCCGGCAACTCAGAGAAAGGGATTACCCCATTGAGTATAAACTAATGGGTTTTAAACCCGAACCCTGGAGCCCATTAAAAACTGCCGCCATTGTTAAGTATATGGCTCAATCTTTATGCAGCCGTGAGGCCGATCTGGAAGCTACCCTGACGAGGGCTTATTTGGGAGATAGTCTATATGCTTACCTTTTTCCGGCTTATTTTGAAGCCCAGACCCCGGTAATCCCGAAAGGCCAGCCCTGGAATTTCACCCGAAGCACGGACAGCCTGGCAGGCAAAGCATCATTTGATAATATGATGACCTTGTATAAGAGACCTAATCAACTGCCACCACCGGGTCAGGGCAGCAATAATTGGGCGGTGAGCGGATCCAAAACCAAGTCAGGTTTTCCCATTTTGTGCAGCGATCCTCATCTGAGACTTACCCTGCCATCGATATGGTTTGAAAATCAAATTCATAGCCCTGAAATGAACGCTTACGGAGTAAGTGTCCCCGGTATACCCGGTATCCTGATCGGATTTAATGAACATATTGCCTGGGGCGAAACCAATGTATCTCACGATGTGGCCGATTGGTACCGGGTCCAATGGGTGGATTCCAACCACACTGCTTACTTACTCGATGGTAATTCCATGGAGGTGAATTATAAAATTGAAGAAATCAGGATTAAAAATCAACCGACGATTTTCGACACCGTAAAATATACCTGCTGGGGCCCTGTGGTGGCCGAGTCACCGGGCGATCCGCATGCCGGGTTGGCCTATCACTGGATCGCCCATGAAATCCCTGAAAGTTTTGAAATGCTGGTTTTTCTCAATCTTATGAAATCTAAAAATTATGATGATTATTACAAGGCGTTGAACGGTTATAAAAGCCCGGCACAAAATTTTGTTTTCGCTTCAAAAGACGGTGATATTGCGATCACTGTCAACGGAAAATTCCCAATAAAAAGGCTTGGTCAGGGGCAGTATATTCAGGATGGTTCCTTGTCTTCCAATGCCTGGCAGGGATATGTGCCTTATGAACACAATCCGAGGAGTAAAAATCCGGTCAACGGATATGTGGCCAGTGCCAATCAGCACAGTACCGACCCGAGTTACCCTTATTATTATAATGGTGATTTTGATCATTTCAGGGGCCGGATGTTAAACCGGGCATTGGCACCCATGACTCAAATTGCCCCGGAAGACATGATGTTGCTGCAGAATAACAACTATAGTATCAAAGCAGAAGAAAATTTGCCTGCAATGCTCCGGATGCTCGATAGTGCGACCAGTCAGGACGAAGAAAAAAAACAACTGATTAAAAAAATGAAAATCTGGGACTTCCGTTTTGATGCGGATTCTGAGGTTGCTGGTTTTTTTAATTTATGGTATAGAAGTATGTACCGGTTGATTTTTGATGAGATTTACACCAGCAAGGATTCTTCCAGCCTGGAATACCCGGAAACCTATCTGACCACCCGGCTCCTCAGTACAGATATTCAGCATAAGATTTTTGATTTAAAGGCTACCGCGGAAAAAGAAAGCGCCGGTGATATTATTACACTGGCCTTTCAACAGGCTTTTAAAACCATTCCCCGTGATGACCAGGGAAAAATTAAAGTCTGGAATAAGATCGCCGATCCTAAAATCCAACACCTGGCCAACCTTCCGGGCTTTTCCAGAGAACATTTAAACGTTGGAGGGTCCGGAGATGCTTTAAACGCTGTAGGTAATGGCTCGGGCCCATCCTGGAGAATGATCGTCGAACTTGGGCCGGAGATTCGGGCCCGGGTCATTTTTCCAGGAGGGCAGAGCGGCAATCCGGCTTCCAGGTTTTATGACAATATGGTGGATGAATGGGCGAACGGAAGGTATCAAAGAGCGATATTTATTCAAAATCCCGATGACATCATACCTATTTTTAAACAACAATTTATTCCAAGCCATGACAAATAAATTCATCCTGGTTTACGCGCTGATATTTTTTATTGTGGGTTATATGATTCAAACCGCTCTGCCCTGGTATTCTATGGCATTGCTTGCGCTGGTTTTAGGTTATTCTGCTAAATTTAAACCCCTGCAATCGCTCTTTTTATTTTTCCTGATGGGGGCCTTGCTGTGGATCACCTTAGCTTATTGGAAGGATACCCAATCGAGGGCTCACTTGTCTGCCCGGATCGGTATTTTGTTTGGCGTAAAAAATTTGTTTATTCTATTAGGCGTGACTTCCGTGATAGGCGGGATCACCAGCGGTCTTGGGGCCTGGTGCGGAAGTTTATTTGCAAAATATTTAAGGGAATAAAAACAGCCGTCTGTCGATCAATTTTGCAGCTGATTCAAATATAATTGCATGAATTGTTCATTTCTCTCAAATTTGTCAAAAATCTAGGATCATGGATAAAGAGACTGTTGCTTTTCTGAAAGCAGAAAAAAGGGTAAAAGAGTTAAAATCATTTTATCGTTTTCTGTTTATCTGGATCATCATATCCTGTTTTTTGATGGCTATGAACCTGGCCACGGGAGACCGGGAATTTTGGTCTATTTTCCCCGTAATGGGTATGGGTTTAGGAGTGATGATCAAATACGTCAGGGTGTTTGGCTGGCCTGGTTTTGGCAAGGATTGGGAAGAACGAAAATTTTATGAGGAATTGGAACGCATCAAAGAACGTGAGGAAAGGATAAAATACATGCTGAATAAGGGCAAAAACCAAACCCCGGCATCTCCTGCGTCACCAGCCGATCAGGCTGCGCTTGACCTGGATAAACTGGATTTGAAAGAGGTGAGAAAACAATGGAGGGATTCGGAGTTGGTGTAAGCTACGAGTAGCGAGCTACGAGTAGAGAGATTATGTCCAATCATATTTTAAGTTAAAATTCAGTGGCCAAATAGTTTAGGCTATAAATTTAATTTTCACAAATATTAAAAATCTATATTTCTGTATACCAGAAGGTATATTAATTTATATTTGTCCCGGCCATACAGAGTATTTTTATCAAGACGACAATTATAATTCCAAATCCGATGTATGGCCATTTTTTTAGCTGTGAGGTAATAGCCTAAAGGTAAAAGCTGACAGACCCTGTTACTGTTAATTATTTGATTTTATTTCAATCCCAAAGTAACCTGGGATCTCGATTTAAACTAGTTTTGTTTTATCCTTCACCAGTGCATTGCGCTGCTGTTATGATTGGATTGAAATGGGTAGACTTCGCAACTATTACCTTATAGCAACTCATTAATCTTGCGCTCCTCCTAACATCAGCAGAATAAGGGGCGATAGGTATTACTTCCTACATGGTTTAATTGCAATAAGGCATCCCCTTTCAACCGCCTGAGCACAGACTTTCTGGCAATTGCAAATGGGATCAGGGGCATGTTCCAAACATTTTATACACCCTTGACATTCATTTATAGCCCGGGCAGGGGCTGAAATGGATGGGGTTTGAAACACCAGGGCACAGACCACGAGTGGTAGTGCGAGTAAAAAAGAACCTTTTCATTTTATTGTTTTTGGTTTTTTTAGATGAACAATAGAAGTGATCCGCTTCCGTCGATAAGAACTTTAAAATACCCTTAAGTCTAAATTAACGAATAAACTTCGAGTCAGGGAAGGTATTTATCAGGTCCAAATGGTGATGCTAACCCTGGTTGTATAATCCGGACCATCCTGACCCACCGTTCCGATTCATGTTGACCCACCCTTCCGATTTATGCAGACCCATTTTTCCGGGTCCCTCATTTTTGCGGGATGACCCACCCTGTTTACAGGCTTTAGTTGTTAAGGATTTGCGAGGCAATCCTAGTATTTGGCTAAAAACTAACGGAAACGCCTCAAAAACCAGTATTGATATCATTTAGTTGCACGATTTATGGCTGTTTTGGTTTCGCATAAACTTCAGCGCTCATCACCTCGATTCCAACAAAGGGCTGATTACCTTCCACCCAGGCATCGTGTCCGGGTGGGATTGAGAATGACTCGCCCGCAACAATCGTTTTTTCGGTGCCGTCATTCAGCCGGACCGTAATTCGCCCTGAGATTGCGTACCCGACATAGGATAGCTGACATTGGTCGGTCTTGGCGATTGGCTTGATGCATTCCGACCAGTACCAGTCGGACACAAACTTAAATTTCCCAATGGTAGTTCCCTAGAGGTGAATGACTTCAATCCTGGTCCGAGGTAGGAATGCAGAAACCCCGTCGGGTGAGCTGCTGTACGGAAGTTTTAGATCTATAATGGAATTCATGAGGGTCTGATCTTTGTTTATTAGTTGTCATCACCTATCCATCGGTCATAGCCTTCTTCGAGTTTGTAGTAACGTCCATGCGCCCAGTCGTAGAAATCCTGCCACGTGGTCAGAACCGTCTGAGTACCCTCAATTTTGACCATCAATCCTGCTTCTACCAGCCGCCTAATTTTCCGTAGTTCTTCCACCAGTATTCCAAAACCCGTATGCCACTGTCCCAGGATTCCCATATCTTTTGTTTCCGCATATAATGCATCAAAGTCCTTGAGCATTTCAATAGTGATGATCTGTCCTTTCCCGACCTATTTTTCTTCCATTTTTTAAGTAATCCAACTAATTATTCCGTTTACTGGATTAGGATAAAATCAAACTTAGAATTTATTAAATTGAATTTGTATACTAACTAAAGGTTAAGAGGTGAAATATGTTATTAGGTTAGATTGAAGCGTAAATCGTCACTCGAATCCGACTTATAGGCTTTCGGACTCATTGAGGGTGAGGCTGAGGTTGAGAACCCCGAAAGGTGAAAGGGTTAACTGCTTTCGGACATGAGGTTGAGGTTGAGGTTGAGGTTGAGGTTGAACTCTTAGTTTGTTGCTCGCCGCTCAAGGTTAATACCAGGCAAAAAAAAAGTCCAACTGCGATGCAGAAGGACTTTTGTATATAAAAGCTGGCAACGACCTACTCTCCCAGGCGGACCAAGTACCATCGGCGCTGAGGGGCTTAACTGCTCTGTTCGGAATGGGAAGAGGTGGAACACCCTCGCTATAGTCACCAAGCAAGTTCGTTTTGAAAATCGGATGAGGATATTAAAATCGAGAAAATTAAAAAAAAGGAAGCTTTCGGGCAATTAGTACTACTCAGCTCCATACATTACTGTACTTCCACTTATAGCCTATCAACGTAGTAATCTCCTACAGCCCTTCAACGAATACTCATCTTAAGGCCGGTTTCGCGCTTAGATGCTTTCAGCGCTTATCCGATCCAAACATAGCTACCCAGCGCTGCATCTGGCGACACAACTGGTACACTAGAGGTTCGTCCAACTCGGTCCTCTCGTACTAGAGTCAGATCCTTTCAATATTCGTACGCCCACAACAGATAGGGACCGAACTGTCTTGCGACGTTCTGAACCCAGCTCACGTACCGCTTTAATTGGCGAACAGCCAAACCCTTGGGACCTTCTCCAGCCCCAGGATGCGATGAGCCGACATCGAGGTGCCAAACCTCCCCGTCGATATGAGCTCTTGGGGGAGATCAGCCTGTTATCCCCGGAGTACCTTTTATCCTTTGAGCGATGGCCCACCCATGCAGTGCCACCGGATCACTTTAGCCGTGTTTCCACCCTGTTCGGCCCGTCGGCCTTTCAGTCAAGCGCCCTTATACTAATACGCTCTACGCATGATTACCGTCCATGCTGAGGGCACCTTTGCAAGCCTCCGTTACATTTTAGGAGGCGACCACCCCAGTCAAACTACCCGCCACACACTGTCTTCCGATTAGATCGGAATTAGAACCTAAATACAGAAAGGGTGGTATTTCAACATTGACTCCATCCATACTAGCGTACAGACTTCAAAGTCTCCCACCTATCCTACACATCCCGTATTCAAGCACAATGTGAAGTTATAGTAAAGGTTCACAGGGTCTTTCCGTCCCGTTGCGGGTAACCGGTATCTTCACCGATACTTCAATTTCACCGAGCTCGTGGCTGAGACAGCGTCCAGATCATTACACCATTCGTGCAGGTCGGAACTTACCCGACAAGGAATTTCGCTACCTTAGGACCGTTATAGTTACGGCCGCCGTTTACTGGGGCTTCAGTCAAAGACTTTGGATTGCTCCTAATCCCCTCCCTTAACCTTCCAGCACCGGGCAGGTGTCAGACCCTATACATCATCTTTCGATTTAGCAGAGTCCTGTGTTTTTGTTAAACAGTTGCCTGGACCTCTTCGCTGCGCCCCACATAATTGCAGGGGTCTCTTATTCCGAAGTTACGAGACTAGATTGCCTAGTTCCTTAGCCACGGATCACTCGAGCGCCTTAGGATACTCTCCTCGACTACCTGTGTCGGTTTACGGTACGGGCTGTATATATCTGAAGCTTAGGAGCTTTTCTCGGGAGTCAGTTACCAGTCATTATCCTTTCGGCCTTGCGGCTTCCAGGTACTGTCGTGCATCAGCTCAGCTCCGGATTTACCAAAAGCTTTCAACGCCTAAACACTTCAACCCTAATTTCCGTCATAGGGCAGACTTTTCACCCCTCCGTCCCTCCATCGCAATATACACAGGTACAAGAATATTAACTTGTCTACCATCGGCATCGCCTTTCGGCTTATCCTTAGGACCCGACTAACCCTGATCTGATTAACATAGATCTAGGAACCCTTAGTCTTACGGCGTCAAGATTTCTCATCTTGATTATCGTTACTTATGCCTACATTGGCTCTTCTATAAAATCCACCTCGACTCACGTCTTGGCTTCGTCTTTTATAGAATGCTCCCCTACCTCTTATCTCGTCCGAGGACGAGACAAAACCATAGCTTCGGTTATATGCTTATGCCCGATCATTTTCCGCGCAGGAACACTCGACTAGTGAGCTGTTACGCACTCTTTAAATGAATGGCTGCTTCCAAGCCAACATCCTAGCTGTCATAGCGTTCCCACCTCGTTTAACCAACTTAGCATACAATTAGGGACCTTAGCTGATGGTCTGGGTTATTCCCCTCTCGGCTTGTGACCTTAGCACCCCAAGCCTCACTG
>Ga0163153_10003524_pt1:17500-20817 | contig 20817 bp, 15 predicted proteins | sample OliLakLV19MP6IB1_FD_148629 | JGI IMG/M metagenome (GOLD analysis project Ga0163153, IMG submission 148629) | Freshwater microbial mat bacterial communities from Lake Vanda, McMurdo Dry Valleys, Antarctica - Oligotrophic Lake LV.19.MP6.IB-1 | ecosystem: Environmental > Aquatic >...
TTTATTTTTAAACTTGAGGGAGGAAAATGGTTCAATGGGGGTGTTAAGATTTGATTTTAAATAGTGTATACATTAAAAATAAATTGGATTTGATTCCCCTCCACGGCAATTAATGTTTTGTCAACAGACCGCCGTAAGGTACCTTCAACGCACCCACTTCGCTGTTATAATCCACTTTCGTCAATTGGCATCAATCAAGCTGCCCGATCCACTAACAAAATAATCCACAACCGGATAGCCAATAAAATAAACATTTCCACTTCCCCGGAGCCGCGCGTATAGACTGTTTTGGGCATAAACTTCAGCGCTCCCGCTTCCATAATGGGTGATCCGCGTTTGTCTGGTATTTAACGAATAAGCCCTCACCTCACCGGAACCATCCAAATCCAATTCATGGAAACCTGCGTACCCTTTTAAGAACAAATTTCCCGACCCATTTAAAGTGGTATATAATTCACTTACATCCAGGTTGAGGTCAAAGTCCCCACTACCTGCAGTCCTCAATTCCAGATCGCCCTTTATCCTGAATCGGTTGTCCCCATAAATATCTCCTGAAGAAGTAATTTCCATCAGCGTCAGATCAGGGACAGTGATATACACCCGGGATTTGCGGGAAGACCAGTAATGGCCGTGTTGTTCAATGATCAATTTGTTGTTGATTACCCTGAATTCCAGATCTTCAAAAATTAATTCATTTCCTTCAAAATCGATGGAAAACCCGTTGCCCTGGGCCAGGATAATATCTACAGCAGCATCGTTTCTCAATTGGATAAAAGCAGGGCTTTCGACCCTCACCTGAATGTATTCGCCCAGGTCTTTGGTACACGAGACCTGAGCTATTACCACCAATAAGCTCCAGAAGTAAATTTTATTTTTCATAGCTCAGAATTTATACTTACTGAGCGAAAACAATAACAAACCAGTTAGTTACAATATGGTTAATGTTTGTGCAAAATGAAATCAAAAAGACTAAATCAAAAATTTACCCTGGTCGTAAATCAAAACCCCGTCGGCCAGAATTTGGCCTGAACTTTTCATATCGGCTATCATATCCAGATGGATGGCAGACTCATTTTTACCTCCACATTGCAGATAAGATTGACCGATAGCCATGTGTACCGTACCTGCCATTTTTTCGTCAAATAATATATTTTTTGTTGGCCTGTTTATATTTGAATTAAGCCCAATGGCTACCTCGCCAAAATATCTGGCCCCATCTACTTCCAGGATCTCTTGCAATACCGAATTGCCCTGGGATGCTTCCCCGGATTGTATTTTCCCGTTTTTTACTCTCAGACTGACCCCCTGCACCATCTGATGTTGGTAAATAAATGGAAAATCAAAATAGATATACCCATTGACCGAATCCTCCACCGGGCTGGTATAGATCTCCCCACTCGGCATATTATTTTTTCCATCCGAATTGATCCATTTCCTTCCATCTACAGAAAACGAAATTTCCGATTTGGAATTGATATAAGTTAGGCTTTTGGTTTTATTCAGATAGTCAACATAATGTTGCTGAGCTTCACCCAGTTTTTTCCAGGACTGTTCTGGCTCTTTTTCATTCAAAAAACAGGCGTTTGAAACAAACTGGTCAAAGGTTTCCAATTCCATTCCTGCATCTTTGGCACCCGCAGGGGTTGGATACTGGCAAAGGGTTCGACGTAAGTCATAACTTCCGGTGCGTTGGGCGTATTTTTGATTAATCGCTGCCATCACCTGACGGCGTAAATTCTGCAGGGATAGGGACATCCTGACCATCCCGCTAGTTTCAAAAGGGGCGCGGATAAAAAGATAGGCATCAAACTCCTCTATAGCTTTTTTATATTCAGGATTAATGTACTTAATGAATTCTTCATGGGCGTATCTGCTTTGTAATTCTTCCTGCTGGTCAAAGGACATATTCACTACCGGAATCGCCTTTCTTTCCAGGATATCCTGATACAACGCCTGCACTAGAGGCAAGGCCAACGTCGTCGTATGTATATAGACCCTCTTCCCCCGATCTACCTGAAGGCAATAATCCAATAATAATTTGCTGCAGGCAGTTATTGTGGTCGACTCCACGTTTTACCAGGTTTTGACCATATAGGGATAGCGCACCACATAAAGTTCTTTGACCATCCGGTTGAGTTGTTGCCGGAGTACGTCGATGTTTTCTTTTTTGGCAGCCGATATGACTACCATAGGAGACTGATATCTTGTTTTCAGCATCTGGATCAATTGGTCCTCCAGCTCTTGTTTTTCATCCTGTGACAATAATTCATCAAAATAGGCATCCCGGTAGGCATCCATTTTATTAAATACCAAAAACATGGATTTGGTGGATACCCCCAGTTCAGCCAGAGTCTCATTGACCGTATTGATCTGATCTTCATATTGAGGATGGGACAAATCAATTACATGCAGGATAAGGTCACTTTCCCTGACTTCATCAAGCGTGGATTTAAAACTCTCTACCAGATGCGGCGGTAATTTCCGGATGAAACCCACCGTATCGGATAACAAAAAAGGCATGTCTTCCAGGTATACTTTCCGGACGGTGGTATCGAGCGTAGCAAATAATTTATTTTCAGCCAGCAATTCGGATTTGCTCAACACATTCATCAGCGTGGATTTACCTACATTGGTATAACCCACCAAGGCAACCCGGATTAGCTCTCCCCTGTTTCTTCTCTGGGTAATTGCCTGCTGATCTATTTTTTCAAGCCTGTCTTTGAGAATAGCAATCTTTGTTTTCACCATTCTTCTGTCCGTTTCCACTTCCTGTTCACCCGGTCCGCGCATGCCTATACCCCCTCGCTGTCTTTCCAGGTGGGTCCATAAACCCCGTAGGCGGGGCAATAAATATTGCATTTGTGCCAGTTCAACCTGGGTTTTAGCCTGGGCTGTCTGGGCCCTTTTGGCAAATATGTCTAAAATGAGTGAAGACCGGTCGACAATTTTGACTTTAAGAATTTCTTCGATCGTATTGGTTTGTTTGCCATTGAGGTCATCATCAAAAATCACCAAATCAATGCCATGGGTTTCCACATACAGCCTGATCTCTTCTAATTTGCCTTTACCAACAAAGGTTCTGTTGTCAGGATGAGGCAATCGCTGAATAAACCGGTGTTTTACCACTGCTCCTGCCGTGGAAGCCAGAAACTCTAATTCGTCCAGGAATTCAGTAACCTGGGATTCGGGTTGTTGACCAGCCATAATCCCGACCAGGATTGCTTTTTCTTTATAACCAGGTTGCAGACTGGCCGCCTTATTATTCAGGTTAAAATTATCTTTCATTCGATGTAAAACTAAGTCAAATCAGGGAATAG
>Ga0163153_10003527_pt1 | contig 20809 bp, 21 predicted proteins | sample OliLakLV19MP6IB1_FD_148629 | JGI IMG/M metagenome (GOLD analysis project Ga0163153, IMG submission 148629) | Freshwater microbial mat bacterial communities from Lake Vanda, McMurdo Dry Valleys, Antarctica - Oligotrophic Lake LV.19.MP6.IB-1 | ecosystem: Environmental > Aquatic > Freshwater >...
AATTCGGCGGCGCGCCGCTCCTGGGCGTCAATGGCATCACCATGATCTGCCATGGCCGTTCGTCCGCCAAGGCGATCAAGAATGCGATCCGACGGGCAAAGGGATTGGCAGAAAGTCGTGTCGATGAGTTGATCCAACGCGATATTGAAGAGAGCTTTTCACACGCCAAGCGGACTGAGGATACACCGTCATGAGAGCCCGCATCTCAGGGACAGGGTCGTATGTGCCGACCAAGGTGCTGACTAATGCCGATCTCGAACGGATGGTGGCGACCTCAGATGAATGGATTGTCGAACGGACCGGTATCCGCGAGCGACATGTGGCCGGTCCCGGTGAAGCCTGTTCTGATCTGGCGGTGAAGGCGGCGGAGCGGGCCCTGGCGGCCGCGGGGGTGAGTGCGGCCGATCTCGACATGATTCTGTTAGCTACCTGCACGGGCGATTATCCGCTTCCTGCTACCGCCTGTCTGATTCAACATCAGCTGGGGGCGACGCGTGCGGCGGCCTGTGATCTGTCGGCCGCCTGTTGCGGGTTCGTCTATGCATTATCGGTGGCGGATGCGTATGTGAAAACCGGCATGCGCCATGTGTTGATCGTCGGCTCAGAAGTGATGTCGGCGATTACCGACTGGACCGATCGTAATACCTGTATTTTGTTCGGCGATGGGGCTGGCGCGGCAGTCATCAGCGCCAGTGAGAACGACCGGGGCATCCTGTCTACGCATCTTCGTTCCGATGGCGCCCTCTGCGATTTGATTACGGTGCCAGGGGGAGGATCACGTATGCCACCCTCCGAAAAGCTTGTGGCGGAACGGATGCAGTATATCAAGATGAAGGGGAACGAGACGTTCAAGGTGGCGGTTCGGACCTTGGAAGAGGTCGCGCGGGAGACCTTGGCTGCGAATCATCTCCGTGTTGAGGATCTCGATCTCTATGTGCCGCACCAAGCGAATGTGCGAATTCTCAAGGCGGTGGCCGAGCGACTTGGGCTCCCGCCAGAGAAAGTGATGCTGAATCTCGATCGGTATGGGAATACGTCAGCAGCCTCGATTCCCATTGCCTTGGATGAGGCCGTGCGCCAGGGTCGAATCAAAGGAGGAGGCCTGGTGATGTTAGGGGCATTCGGCGCCGGATTGACGTGGGCGTCCGCTCTCATTCGATGGTGAGGCGGCGGATTGAAGCTGGCCGCTCGCTCTACGCCACTCGCTTTTCCGATAGGCAACTTTTCCCGTTGACATTCAAGGGAAATTCGACGATATCTAACCACACGGAGACGGCGCGGTGCGCCCGTTCCAGCGTTGAATATTACGATAATGAGAGTAACCAGTAGCCTCGTGCAATCACTCCGGTAGTATGGCCACTCTCCAATCAACCAGGTCATCCAGTATTGGGTTAGTCTTCCCGGGCCAGGGGTCTCAGTCAGTCGGGATGGGAAGAGCATTGGTGGAGGCCCATCCGAGCATTAGGAGTCTCTACGAAGAGGCCTCGTCGGTGCTGGGGTATGACATTGCCGCGCTGTGTTTTGAGGGACCAGTGGAACGATTGAACCTGACGGAATATACTCAGCCGGCATTGTTGGTGAGCAGCATCGCCGCGCTCCATGCGTTCGAGCCATTGGGCATCACCCCGGTCGCGGTGGCCGGTCATAGCCTGGGCGAATATTCAGCTCTTGTCGCTGCTGAGGGAGTCACCTATCGTGAGGCGGTGGCGATCGTGCAAAAGCGAGGTCGCTATATGGCCGAAGCGGTGCCGCCGGGGACTGGGCTTGTCGCTGCGCTTCTCGGCCTCGCGGCAGACGTGGTGAAAGAGGTGTGTCGGGAGGCTTCCGCTGTGGGAGTTGTGGCTGCGGCGAACTTCAATTCGCCTGGGCAGGTTGTTATCGCCGGGGAAAAGGCTGCCGTGGAACGGGCCATTGAACTGGCGAAGGCCAAGGGATGTAAGAAAGCGATTCCCCTCCCCGTGAGTGTGCCGGTGCATACGCCCCTGATGCAGAAGGCGGCCGATCGACTTGCGGGAGATTTGGCGGCGATCACCTGGTCCGATCTTAAGATGCCATTGATCAACAATGCCGAAGCTAGAGCGATCAGGAAGGCCAGTGACATCCAGGCGTCGCTGGTACGACAACTGCCTTCGTCGGTGCTTTGGGAAGATTCAGTGAAGGCGATGTCCGCGATGGGTGTGACGACCTTTGTCGAAGTTGGGCCTGGGACGGTGTTGAGCGGCTTGATCAAACGGATTCTTCCAGACGCAGTGACCATGAATGTCAATGATCCTAAGTCGCTTGAGGCGACCCGCGCTGCGTTCAGTGCGTGAAGGAATGTGAGGAGCGAGCGGATGTCACTTCAAGGTAAGGTTGCGATCGTGACAGGGGCGGCGCAAGGAATCGGCCGGGCGATCGCAGAAGCGTTGGCGCGAGCCGGGGCTGATATTGTGGTCGCCGATCTTGATCCGAGCCGGTCGAAAGACACGGTTGCAGCAGTAGAGCAGTTGAGGCGCAAAGCGTTGAACCTCAAAGTCAATGTGGCGGACGGCACCGAGACTAAAGCCATGGTCGGTCAGGTGATCAAGGAATGGGGGAAGGTCGACATTCTGGTGAACAATGCCGGGATCACGCGTGACGGGCTGTTGTTGCGGATGAAGGAAGAAGACTGGAACCTGGTGCTGCAAGTCAATTTGACCGGGACATTCAATTGTATCAAGGCGGTCTTGCTCCCGATGACCAAGCAGCGGTATGGTCGTATCGTCAACATTGCGTCGATCGTCGGGGTGATGGGTAATGTGGGCCAGGCCAATTACGCGGCATCGAAGGCGGCGGTGATTGGACTAACCAAGACGGTGGCGCGGGAATATGCGAGCCGTGCCGTGACCGTGAATGCGGTGGCCCCAGGATTCATCGACACCGCCATGACGCAGGGATTGTCGACGGAGGTGAAAGACACACTCCAAAAGCAAATTCCGTTGGGACGATTGGGTACGCCAGCCGATATTGCCGCGGCGGTGCGTTTTCTCGTGTCGGATGAGGCAGCCTATATCACCGGGCACGTGTTGCATGTGAACGGTGGGATGTTGATGCCCTGACGACTCTGTGGACAGAGTATTGTAAGATGCTGCGGCGACAGATTCGCAGCAAGAAGGAGGATCTAAGATGGGGAAGGAGGCAGGGAAATCAATGGGTACTGTAGATGAACGGGTGAAGAAAATTATTGGAGAACAGCTCGGAGTCGAAGAGGACGAGGTCACGCCCGAAGCCAGTTTCGTGGAAGACCTTGGTGCCGACTCGCTCGATACGGTTGAGCTGGTGATGGCCCTCGAAGAAGAATTTGGCATCGAGATTCCCGACGAAGACGCGGAAAAGATTCTGACGGTCGGGAAAGCGTTGGACTACATTAAGGAAAAGGCTTAGGGGTTGTAGGGTGCGATGAGTACTCGTTCGACCAGACGGATAGTGGTGACTGGTCTGGGGGTGATCACGCCTCTAGGGACGGGTGTCGAAAAAACGTGGAAGGCCATCTGTGCCGGTGAATCTGGGATCGGTCGAATCACAAAATTCGACCCTGCGGCCTACGATGCCCAAATCGCAGGTGAAGTGAAAGACTTCGACCCGGCCCAGTTCATCGAGAAAAAAGACATTAAAAAGATGGATACGTTCATCCATTATGCCGTGGGCGCCGCCCAGCTGGCAGTGGATGATGCGGGGTTCACCGTGGCGCCGGAAGAGGCCATGCGAGTCGGTGTGTACATCGGATCGGGTATCGGGGGGCTTGGGTCGATCGAGCACTACCATAAGATTCTGCAGGAAAAAGGTCCCGGGCGCGTCTCGCCATTTTTCATTCCGATGACCATCATAAACCTGGCCTCGGGGCAGGTGGCGATCAGACTGGGCGCCAAGGGACCGAACTCCTGCGCGGTGACGGCCTGTGCGACAGGTAACCACTGTATCGGTGACGCCTATCGATTGATTCAGGCAGGCGATGCTGATGTCATGATTGCGGGCGGGGCGGAAGCCGCCATTACGCCGTTGGGAGTTGCAGGATTTGCCGCATCGAAGGCCTTGTCGTTTCGCAACGATGAACCGACGAAAGCGAGCCGACCGTTCGACAAGGACCGCGACGGGTTTGTGCTCGGCGAAGGCGCCGGAGTGGTCGTCTTAGAAGAGCTGGACCATGCACGTCGGCGCGGGGTTAGGATTTATGCTGAACTCATCGGCTATGGGATGAACAGCGACGCGTACCATATCACGGCCCCGTCTGAAGAGGGGGAGGGCGCAGTCCGATGCATGGAGCTGGCGCTCAAGGACGCCGGCATCGGCAAAGGCCAGGTCGGCTACATCAACGCGCATGGCACGTCAACGATGGCGGATGCGATTGAGACTAAAGCCATCAAGCAGGTGTTCGGTGACCACGCTTCCCGTATCCCGGTGAGTTCGACCAAGTCGATGACCGGTCACTTACTCGGGGCGGCTGGCGGGATTGAAGCAGTGTTTACGGTGCTGGCGCTTCACCACGGGATACTCCCACCGACGATTAACCTGGATCATCCGGATCCTGCATGCGATCTGGACTACATTCCGCACAGGGCCAGGCCGGCGGCAGTGACGGTTGCGCTATCGAATTCTTTTGGGTTCGGTGGGGTCAATGCCTGCCTACTCTTTAAAAAGCCTGAGGCCTAATCGACTGTGCGAGGAAAGTACTCGCCACTATGACTTCGGCTTCTTCCGTCGACTTGCTCCAATCCTCGTTGGGCTATCGGTTTCATACGCCGGTCTTGCTCGATGAAGCCTTGACTCATTCTTCTCTCGTCAACGAGCAGAAAACCTCGTCGACTCAACATAATGAGCGGCTTGAATTTCTCGGTGATGCCGTGCTGTCGCTTGTGATGAGCGAATATCTGGCTGCTACGTTGCCGCAGTCTTCTGAGGGGACACTCTCGAAGCTGAAGGCGCAGGTGGTGAGCGAGGCATCGCTGGCGCAGGTCGCCCGCCGGCTCGGACTGGGGGAGCATCTCAAGCTCGGGCGCGGAGAGGACCGTTCGAAAGGGCGTGAGAAAGACTCTCTGCTGGCCGATGCGTTGGAAGCAGTGCTGGCGGCCGTTCATCTTGACGGAGGATTCGAGACCAGTCGTACGGTGACGCGCCGTATCTTTTCAGAGGAACTGGCGAATATTGCCACACAGCAGGAACTGCCTGGAGCAGGCGACTACAAAACTCAGTTTCAGGAGTGGTGTCAAAAGTGCCATGATGCGTTGCCACGCTATGAAACTGTTCGAGAAACAGGGCCCGACCATCAGAAGATATTTGAAGTGGAACTGTCCCTTCAAGGGAAAATTATGGGCATAGGGTCCGGCCGGAGTAAAAAGGAAGCAGAGCAGCAGGCAGCAAAGCAGGCCCTTCGAGAGCGAGGGGCCTGATATGATTGGCACAGCAGGGTCACTTCACAACGGGGTCAGTTATTATTTCATGGAGGCTGATAATGCAGAGGCGAAACATCATGAAAATGGCAGCAGTCATGCTCGTGCTCGGTGGGAGTCTGTTGCTGGATATGGGAGGCCTTTCCGCCGCGGACAAGGCCTCGATGGGGAAAGGGGACGGGACGAAGAGTCCCAAGGCCATGATCAAGACGAAGTTCGGCGATATGGACGTCGTGTTCTTTCCTGAGAAGGCCCCTAAGCACGTTGAAAGTTTCATGACGTTGGCCAAATCAGGTTTCTACAACGGGACGATCTTTCATCGAGTGATTCCCGGGTTCATGATTCAGGGCGGTGACCCCAACACCAAAGATTTAAATAAGCCGGAGACGTATGGTCAGGGTGGGCCGAGTCAGAAGCTCAAGGCCGAGTTCAACGATATTCCTCACCGACGAGGGATTCTGTCCATGGCGCGCACGAACGATCCCAATAGTGCCGGTTCCCAGTTCTTTATCGTCGTCAAAGATTCGAATTTTCTCGATGGACAATATACGGTTTTTGGCGAGGTCGTGAAGGGGATGGAGGTGGCGGATAAGATTGTCAGCTTGCCGAAGAACAGCCGTGACCTTCCGAATGAGCGGGCGGAGATGACAATCGTGGTGGTCGAGTAACCGATGCATGCTTGGTTGGCGATGACGCGTGATTCTGCGGTGATGAGAAGTCTCATGCTATGCGGAGTGCTGTTGGGGATCGGTTTCTTCACTGGTTGCGGAGGGAAGCCCGAAGTCATACTGGTCACTCCCCAAGCAGCCACTGGTCCCAAAGCCATTATCAAAACGAAGTTCGGAGACATGCACATCAAGTTTTATCCGGATGTAGCTCCGAAGCATGTTGAAAACTTTATCAAACTGGCCAAATCAGGTTTTTACGACGGGACAATTTTCCACCGCGTGATCCCGGGCTTTATGATTCAGGGTGGCGATTCTAACACCAAGAACTCGCTGCGTAAGGACACCTATGGACAGGGTGGGCCTAAGGACGAGAAGGGCAATCCCGTCTTGCTCAAGGCAGAGTTTAACGACACCCCTCATAAGCGCGGCATTGTGTCGATGGCGCGAGCGAACGAACCTGACACCGCGGGGTCGCAGTTTTTTATCGTCGTCGAGCCGTCGCATTTCCTCGATGGTAAGTACACAGCGTTCGGCGAGGTGACCAGAGGTCTTGGCGTGGCCGATAAGATCGTGATTTTGCCAAGAAACGATCACGACCTGCCGAACGAGCGGATTGAGATGACGGTGACGATCGTTGAGTAGCCGTGCGGTCTCACGGACTCCCGTGCTCTTGCCCGCATTATTCATGAGCGCTTCTGCTGCAATCGTTGATCCGCTGCTACGACGAGCCTTCGGCCAGCGGGCTCGCCCCTCGGACCCTCAACGTACTGCACGAGTACGCATCGGGGCCTCAGGGCTCCGCGCGCTGGTCTCGCGACGCGTCTCAGCGATTTCACGACGAACCGTCATGAATAATGCGGGCTAGAGCGCGCACAATAAGAATGTGCTCGCTCGATGTGCGCAGTTGGAGTTCATGAGACCGCGCTGCTTGTGGAGTGTAGAAAGTAGAAGAGCGGATGCTATTTGATAGTATCGACGAATGTGCGGAGGCGGGCTTGCTCGGAAGGAAAGAACAGAATGAAGTTCAAGCCGAAGGCACTGCCTGAGACCCAGCGCACTAAAGCTCGTTCGATTTTTATCGTGGGCGATTGGTCGGGAAGGAAAATGATGACCTGAACGTCGAGTCCTTCCGCCATATTGATGTCGGACTCAGCTCGACAGCCCGACGTCGAGATATTGGTGATTGTGCCCTCGCCTTCGATCTCACCGGAAGAAAACCTTAGGATGCAGCGTAACTCCACGCGGCGCGATTTTCTGATCTGTCGTTCTTTCTCTGTGCTCATGGTATCCAGCCTATCGTCATCGGGAATGGCTGCTTGTCAATGATGGTGACAGCCCGGTCCATGAGTATGAGCTTCCGGTGCCGGAGGCGGCATAAACTGCTGCCCTGGCAAGATGATATGACCCGGTTCACGTTGTTTAGCCAGGTGTTCGGCAATTTCAGGATGGTAGGCTCGCACATAGCCGATGAGCCCACCGAGGAACCGTTGAGACTGAAAGTCCGTACCGGAAAAGCGTGAGACGAAGGCGATGCCACGGTCCAGTATCTCCGGTGCAGAGGACATGTCGGCGATGTCCTGAGGGTTCTGCTTCTTGAACGTGTCGTATTCCTTCTTCAAATGTTCTGCGAAGACCGGCATCGCGCCGGCCGGCACGTGCAGGGGACTGAGTGTTCGCCGCAAGGCTTGCAGCGCTGCCACAATCTCCGCATCTTGCCCGTCACGGCGGCTGTGGAAGTAACCGAAAATCATTACTTCAACGAGATTGAAGAGGGCCACAGCCTTCTTGCTGCCCAACTCCTCCAGTTCACGATAGAAATCTCGGCGTACCGGCATGAACTCTACGGCCAGCCGCTTCTGCTGATACTCGCTCCCGGATTCGAGATAGATACAGTCAGCCGGGCATGAGACCCGTACGATTCGGTGTTCGCCGCAACACTGGCTGCAGATCAGCCCTGCTAAGGCAGGGCAAGGCCGCTTGCCTTTTCGTTGTGTGCAATAGGTGCACTGGCTCATTTGTTCACGGGCCCTTCTCCTGCTGGTTTCGGTGGAGGCGGGATAAAGCCGTAGTCTGCCAGCGTCCGTTTTTCTTTCTTAGGCTTCCCATCACTGGGGGTTTCGAGCCCGTTCATCTCGGCCGCGTGAGCCAATTCATACGGAACAAGGATGAGGTTGTTTGCACGGTCGATACTCAGATCTCCCGGCGAGGGCAAGAATTCGGCGATGACTTGAAACCGCTTGTCCCAGCTCATGCGCCAGACTTTTCCCGTTGTGAAATCGGAGACGTACATGTTGCCCCAGCGGTCGAAGTCTACTCCGCGGAGATTCTGGAAGCGGTTGGAAAAAAATCCGTTGGAGACAATCTCCGTCACCACGCCTTCCGGAGAGATTTCTGAAATCTTGCCCTTCTCCCAACTGACGGCGATGATTTGACCTGACTTAGGATGGATGGCTAGGCCAGAGGGGCCCGCGAGGGCGGGGTCTGTGATGAGCACAGACCCCGCCTGAGTAGCCAGATCGACGCGGTAGATGGTGTTCGCCTTCTGATCGGAGCAGTAGAGGTGTCCCTTGCCATCGAAGGTCACGTCACTCAATGACGTCTGTATGGGCTTAGGTTGAGAGGTCGCAGGCGGTCGGATGGTGAGCGCCATGACTGGCTTGCCCGTGGTCGTATCAAAGCCGCGTAGGGTATTGAGATCGGCCACGTAGAGCACATGTTCAACTAAGGCCATGCCTTTGGGGGCATGAAGAATGACGTCCCCCTTGCCGCCTTGGATGAACTTGAGGTCGAGGAGTTTGCCGTTGGGATCGAGCTTGGTGATGAATCCGTTGTTATCGGCAGTTTCCGCATCACCGTTGACGCTTGAGATGAAGTAGCCCTTGTCGAGGGGATCATTCACAAAGCTATAGGGAGATTGCAGTTCTGTCACGGTGATCTGGGCGCTGAGAGGGCTGGCGATCACAAGGGGTATGATCACGATAAGCCAGGCTGCTGGATGGCTGATGATGCGTGTCAGAAGGGACATCACGGAGGAGGTGTTACTCACAAGATGGATGGCTGTTAATTGTAGGTGATGAAGGCATCGTAGCCGCCAGGTGAAGAGCCTGTCAAGAAATCGACGTAAGACGTGAAACGTCAAAAGTAAAAGGTGAGACATGGGAGTCATCATCGCAACGGTCGATCATATGAGTTTCCCATCTCTCGTTTCACCTTTTACGTTTTACATTTCACGTCGGAGCGGTCGTTGACTTGCTCAAAAATGCCCTGCTATGGTGCCCAGATTTACTGGCAGTCTTTCAATGAAGGAGGAGTCCGTGGCGGCACGATTGATCGACGGCAAAGCTTTGGCATTGCAAGTACGTGAGCGGTTGGCAACGGAATCAGCGGCGGTCTTGGCGAAGACCGGGATGAAGCCCGGTCTGGCAACAATTTTAGTGGGCGACGATCCCGCCTCGCATCTCTATGTGAAGAGCAAACAGAAAGCCTGTGATGCCGCAGGTATCTATATCGATGACCACAAGTTGCCGGCGAGCACGACACAGGCAGAGTTGCTATCCTTGATCGAAATGAAGAACGCCGATCCCAAGATCCACGGGATTTTGGTCCAGTTGCCGCTCCCCAAGCATATCGACAGCAAAGTTGTGCTCGAGGCGGTGTCGCCCAATAAGGATGCAGATGGTTTTCATCCATACAATTTCGGTCGGCTTGTCGAGGGGCATCCGGTATTTGAAGCCTGCACGCCAAAGGGTGTGATTAAGATGATTGAGTCCACCGGCGTGAGTATCGAAGGGAAACGCGCTGTCGTCTTGGGACGGAGCAACATCGTCGGCAAGCCGTTGGCGCTTATGCTGCTTCAGCGCCACGCCACGGTCACGATTTGTCACTCCAAGACAAAAGACCTGCCAGCGGTCTGCCGCGAAGCTGAGCTATTGCTGGTGGCAATTGGAAAGGCCAAGTTTGTCACGGCCGACATGGTACGCGAGGGGGCCGTCGTGATCGATGTGGGTACAAACAAAACTCCTGAGGGTAAATTGTGCGGCGATGTCGATTTTGAACCGGTCAGTCAGAAAGCAAGCTGGATCAGTCCTGTGCCGGGCGGCGTCGGGCCCATGACGATTGCGATGTTGCTGGACAACACGGTGGAGTCTGCAAAGCGAATGGCGGGAATGATGTAAGGCGGCTGGGTGCGCCTGTGCTCGCATAACGCGCGCGCAGACGGAGTAACCCAACAATCTCTTAGAGGGACAAGGTTAGGAAAGAGCTTATGAGTCGAGAGCCGCGGCGACTACGAGAAATCCTTGATCAGGGACAGTTTGCTGTCACGATTGAGTACAATCCTCCCAAAGGTACCAACATCTCCGGCGTATTAGAGAATGCCAAACAATTGGTGGGGCGTGTCCATGGCGTCAATGTCACGGACAACACGGCTGCCGTGGTGCGAGCCGGATCTCTTTCCGTTTGCCGACTTCTCTACGAATTGGGCCATGATCCCGTGATGCAGATGACCTGTCGTGATCGGAATCGGATCGCCATGCAGTCGGACCTCATGGGTGCCGCCATGCTTGGCATCCGCAATATTTTGTGTCTCACGGGGGACTATCCAACTGTTGGAGACCATAAAGAAGCGAAGCCGGTCTACGATCTCGACTCGGTTCAGGTCATGCAGCTTGTGCAAGGGCTGAACAATGGGCGGGATATGGCAGGCAATAAGCTGGATGGCTCGACGGCGTTTACGATCGGCGCTGCTGTGACGCCGGAGGCCGATCCGCTCGGCCCCATGCTTGCCAAGTTTGAAGTCAAGGTGAAGGCAGGCGCCCAGTTTTTTCAGACCCAGGCGATTTATCATCCGGAGCAATTCGCGTCCTTCATGCAAGCCATTCGGCCATTCAAGGCCAAGGTGCTGGCGGGTATTCTCGTCCTCCGGAACGCCAAGATGGCGGAGTTCATGAATGCCAATATCCCCGGTGTGTCGGTTCCTCAGGACATGATCGATGAACTCAGGGCGGCCGGCCCCGAGCGGGCTGAGGATGTAGGCGTGGACATCGCCGTGCGAACAATCAAGGCCGTGCGGTCTCATTGCGACGGGGTCCATATTATGGCGATCAAGGCGACGCATCGGCTGGCCGAGATCATCACCAAAGCGGAAGTGGGATAATGACGGTCCTCGAGTTTCAACGCCACAAGCGCGATAAGAAGAAACTGATCGTCGTCACGGCCTATGATGCGCTGTTTGCACGCATCGTGGAGCAGGCCGGCATCGAGGCCATCTTAGTCGGCGATTCGCTCGGAGTCGTCGTGCAGGGGAAAGCCAATACGCTTTCGGTGACGATGGACGACATGCTCTACCACACGAAGCTTGTGGCTGGGGCTGCGCAACAGGCGCTCGTGATCGGCGATATGCCGTTTATGTCTTATCAAGCCAGCCTGGAAGACGCGCTCCGCAACGCCGGACGGTTTCTACAGGCCGGAGCTCAGGCCATCAAACTGGAAGGCGGCGCAGTGATGGCCGATCGGGTGGCTGCGATGACCAGTATTGGCATTCCCGTGATGGGGCATCTCGGTATGACCCCTCAATCTGTCCATCGATTTGGTGGCTACAAAGTTCAGGGGAAAGAATCAGATCATGCGCTGGCCTTGGTGAATGATGCCAAGGCCCTCGAAGCAGCCGGTGCCTTCGCCATCGTGCTCGAGGCGATTCCCACCGAGCTGGCCAAGACCATCACCGAACAGGTGACCATTCCCACCATCGGGATCGGAGCCGGTGCGCACTGTGATGGCCAAGTTCTGGTCCTCTATGACCTCCTGGGGCTATTCGATGACTTCGTGCCGAAGTTTGTCAAACCCTATGCCCATCTCAAGGCCGATGCGCTCCAAGCTCTTCGCCGTTACAAGGAAGAAGTTCAGGACGGGAAGTTTCCGAGCGAATCGGAAAGCTATCATTGACCGTTGGCGAATCTGACAAACCGGCCGTTTCGCCCTAGCATCGTCCTTCCTTGCTCTTGCTTGTTCACAGACATGTACTTCGTGCCTTGACAAGCAAGGGGCAGATTTGCCGATGTTTGGTACACTTCGTTTCGGGCTGATCAGAAAATCGAGGTGATGCGTGATGGAGTGGATTGAGTGGCTAGTCAGCAGCGAATTCCGAAAATTTTTACTTGATCACGATCTGTTTTTCCCGTTGTTGTTTCTTGGAAGACTGATCGGGATTACGGCAATTGAGCTATTGCGGCCGGCTCGAGAGGTGTCCTATCGGAAGGTGATTCTGAACGATTTGACGGTCTTCGTCGTGTTTCAGTTTGTCATCTTTCCGTCGGCGGAATACATCGGCCGGTATATCGCCATCCGCCCCCAGTTGCCAGACACGATCCTGGCCATGCCGTTCCCAGTCCGCGTATTGTGCTATTTCGTGATCGCCGACTTCGGCCATTATTGGATTCATCGCCTCATGCATACGACGCATGTCTGGCGGGTTCATAAATGGCATCACGCCCCAACCTATATGTATTGGCTCGCGGGAACGCGTGCCACCGTGCCGCAACAGGTTCTGGTGAATCTGCCGTATATTTTCGCCTGGTCGTTCCTTGGGGGGGCTCCCTGGTGGATGGGATTGATGATCGGCGTGTTTAATTCCCTGCAAAACGACTGGATGCATGTCAACGTGACGTGGCGATCCAATTGGTTGGAGTGGTTGATCGTGACGCCGCGGTATCACCACATTCATCATAGCGACAACCCTGCCCACTACAAGGCGAATCTTGCGGCGTTGTTTACCATCTGGGATCGCTTGTTTGGAACCTACGTGAATCCGGACGAGGTGAAGGAGCCGCTATCGTTCGGGATCGGCGAAAAGGTGCCACTTGTTCGTTTGGCGTTGGGTGTTTGAAGGTTGGTGGCGCGGCGAAGTCCTACGCCTGTTCCCGTTCATACAGGCGAATGAGTGGTGCACGAAAGTCTGAATTGACCATGTGCTGCCGAAAATCTTGTGTGAGTCTGGCCACGTCAATCCCCATGTAGAGCGTCGGTGTCTTTTGCAATCGAACGATGCCGTTGGTGCCTAGGTTCCCCGCTGCCCGGTGGTTACCGGTGAATCGTTTGAGATTGGCGGCGGCGAACTGGATGAGGGCTTGGAAGAAGTTCCCTTGTTCAGTGTGGTGGCCAACGGCATGCCAAAGTCCTTCGAAGATTTCGTGGGATTCCCACCAGTAGGCGTAGTTGTAGAGGTCGATCCCATAAAGGTAATCCTCTGACCGCTGCCAATGTTCTCGCGGAAAGGCGGGGAGCTTCGGGTCCGGCTGACCGTAGGAATGGCCGAGGGGATTGCGCCGCGGATGTGGATTGTTCCCCGGAAGGAATCGATAGGATGGAAACGGCCTCGTTGAGTAACGAGGCCAAGTCGGATCAGGCGGCTGAGGTTCAATCACGATGACGCTCGTTGGATGCCCGTGACCTGGAAGACGTGGCGATCGTGCAGCCGCACCGCAGTCAGTTCTTTCCCCCACACGCAGCCACTGTCGATGGCCAATAGGTTGGGCTCAATGTGCAATCCCAACGCAGCCCAATGTCCGCAGATGACCGTGGTCTCGGTCTGTCTTCGATTTGGAATTCTGAACCAAGGAAAATAACCAGCGGGCGCCTGATCGGGAGGGCCGGAGAACCCGGACATCTCACCGGTGGGGGTGCAGGTGCGTAGCCTGGTGAAGACTCGGGCAGTACTCACCAGCCTCTCCGAGCCTGTCAGCGACGGATTCCATTGTGGAGATGGTCCATGAAACAGGCTCTGGAGGAACAGACGATAGTTCGGGCCTGCCAGCACGGTCTCGACTTCACGCGCCAAGCCGATGGCCTCATCGATGGTCCATTGCGGGAGGAGTCCCGCGTGAACCATCATGAACGATCCCTCGCGATGGTGGAGCGGTTGGCGGCGGAGCCAGGCGATCAGTTCATCGCGATCGTTGGCGTCCAAGATGTCGTGAATCGTATCCTTGTGTCGTAGCGCGGCTATGTGTTCGGCTACTGCAAGCAAAAAGAGATCGTGGTTGCCCAGTACAATCTGGGCGGCATCGCCGAGCCCACGCACGAATCGGAGGAGGGCGAGAGAGTTGGGGCCACGATTGACGAGGTCGCCGGCCAGCCACAATCGATCCGTCCGGGGATCGAACGAAATCCGATCGAGGAGCCGTCTGAATGGATCGAGGCAACCTTGAATGTCGCCGATTGCGTAAATAGCCATGAATGGAGGGCTCCCGTGACGGGCTGAGCCTACCCCGCATGCCGCAGGAAAACAAGGCGAGGATTGTCGCGCGAGGCGAGGGAATATTGTGCGTCCTTGGCCTATTCCGCCTTGGGTTCAAAGGGGACTGTAAACTGAAAGACACTGCCACGGCCCGGCGCACTGTCAACACCGATGGATCCGCCCATGAGTTCAACAAGCTGCTGGCAGATCGCGAGCCCTAATCCCGTCCCTCCGTAAGTTCTTGTGTTCGATCCATCCGCTTGCACAAAGGGTTGGAAGATCCGCGCACAGGATTCCTTCGCGATGCCGATCCCCGTGTCGGAGACGGAGAAACGCACGCTGACGAGATGTCCGGTTCTTCCCGTGACGCGGGGTAACCTGGCTGGGAGTTCCGAGTCAAGCGGGTTTTGCTTGCCCGGTTTCTCCTCCACGTCTGCGCGGACCACGATCTCGCCGTGCTCGGTAAATTTGACGGCGTTCGCCAGGAAATTATTCAGGATCTGGCGCAATCGACCGGAGTCTCCGTGAAGCCATGTCGGCACCTCCGCTTGGATTAGGCCGGACAGTGTCACTCCCTTGCTGTGCGCACGTTCTTGAAACAGGCCGACGACGTCTTTGAGCAGTCGGTGTACGTCGAAGTCGGTTTCTTCGAGCTGTAGGTTGCCGGAGTCGAATTCCGAGAAATCCAGAATGTCGTTGATGATCAAGAGGAGTGCTTCACCCGAGGTGCGAATAGTGTCCGCATAATCACGTTGTTCAGGCGTGAGGGACGTGTCCTGAAGTAACTCGGTCATGCCGAGAATGCCGTTCATGGGTGTTCGGATTTCGTGGCTCACGGTGGCAAGAAATTCCGATTTAAGGCGTGTCCCTTCGAGTGCCGCATCGCGGGCCTGAGCCACGCTCGCTTGGCTGGCCCGCAACTCTTGCAAGGCCCGGCTCGACCGTGCGATGTATCGGACGCGGTGTGTGAGCAACAGTCCGTTCAGTGGTTTGGTCAGGAAGTCGGTGGCACCGGCATCATAAGCTCTCGTGATGGAGTCGTAATCGTCCAGACCGGTCATAATGAGAACGGGCGTGTGTTCTCCCCCCGAAAGTTTTCGGAGCGCCGTACAGGCCGCAAACCCGTCCATTTCCGGCATCATGATATCCAGCAGGACCACATCCGGGTGGAGCTGCTGAAACGCCGCCAGTGCCTCTCGCCCATTCTCGGCGTCTTCGACGCCCCATCCAACGCTCTCCAGCGCTGCGCGTGCCATGAGTCTGTTCACGGCATCGTCGTCCACAATCAAGGCAAGTGGGGTGTTCCGTTGATCAGGCGTCATGGGCTGTTTCCTTGTTGAGTGTGGCGAGAAAGATGGCGCAGACGGCTTCAAAATCCCGTTCTAAGTGCCGAAAGTGGTCTGAGGCTCCCTCGATCTGATGACTGCGACCCAAGGCCTCCAGTTCTTTGCAACGGGCTGCGACGGTCATGGCGCCCAGCGTGGCGCTGCTGGATTTGAGGCGGTGTGCCACGGCGTGGAGTGTGGACGAATCGTTCGATTCGACCGCGTGGCGTAATTGGTCGACCAGTTTTCGGGAATCCTCCACGTATCTGGCCAGCAACTTTCCGAGCGGGTCGGGATGTTCCGGTCGTTTCAGCATCCGGATGGGATCCCACGCGCTGTAATCGACCACACCGGTAGACTCGGTTTGTTCCGCATGAATTGTCGGCGTCAAAGTCTCGGGCGCCTCCTTCGCCGAAGCAGCTCCAGAATTGCTTTGTGATGATGAGGTGCCTGTCCGACTGAGCCAACGACTCAACATCTCCCTCATCTGATCTTGGGAAAATGGTTTGCTCAGATAGTCATCCATCCCGGCGGCCAGGCACTGGTCACGGTCGCTTGCCATGGCATTGGCCGTCAGGGCAATAATTGGGATGCGCGCCGCCTGTGTTTGCCGCTCCCGCTCACGAATATGGGCTGTTGCGGTGAACCCGTCCATAATGGGCATCTGGCAGTCCATGAAGATGAGGTCATAGGTGCCGGTGGCGAAGACCTCAAGGGCCTGACGGCCGTTTTCCGCGCTGTCCACATGGCAGCCGAGCAGTTGGAGTAGCCCCAGTGCGACCTCACGGTTGACCGGATTGTCTTCGACCAGGAGCACGTGGCCACCGAACATTGGAGGCGCGAGGGGCTGCGGCCTCCAGGCCGGCAGCGCCGCTGTGGCCCCCTGTTGATAGCTTCGTAGGCAGTTTCGCAACGTCGATTGTCGAATCGGTTTCTGCAGCCATGCGACGAAGCCGAGGGGATCGATCGTCCGATCGTGTGGGTGACGTTCCCCAGAGCTGAGAGCCAAGAGGTCGACATCACGGATAGCGGGATCGGCCTTGATGGCGTGCGCAAGCATGAGGCCGTCCATGCCGGGCATGTGGAAGTCGAGCATGGCCAGATCAATGGGGGTAGGGGTATGCGCGGACTGCGTTAGGCGCTCCAGGGCGGCGGCACCACTGTCTGCACTGAAGACCTCGGCACCCCAGGACGTGAGATGCGCGTTCAGCACAAAAAGATTCGTCGGATTGTCATCGACGATGAGCACCCGCAGGCCGCGGAGAAACTGATCGTGCACGGGCCTCCCGTCACGAGGCGCGGCACATCCCAGCTGGACGGTGAACCAGAACGTGGAACCCTGTCCTGGCCTACTGGCGATTCCGACCTCCCCTCCCATGAGCTGCACGAGTTGTTTCACGATCGCCAATCCAAGCCCCGTGCCGCCGAACTGCCGTGTGGTGGATCCGTCGGCCTGAGAGAACGGGGTGAACAGCCCTGCCAGCGCCTGGGAGGGGATACCGATACCGGTGTCAGTGACCGCGCATTTCAGCGTCAGTGATCGGGCGTCCTGCGCAAGGAGATGGAGCCACACGGTGACCTCGCCGCGTTTGGTGAATTTCACAGCATTGCCCACCAGATTCAGCAGCACCTGGCGGAGCCGGGCCGGATCGCCGATGGCTCGATCGGGAATCTCTGTAGGAAGAAAACAGGTCAAGTCCAGCCCTTTTCGCTCAGCTGGGTCGGCGAATAAATCAACCGCCTCTTCAATCGTCTCGCGCAGCTCGAACTCCATCTGCTCGAGTTCCAGCTTCCCGGCCTCGACCTTTGAGAAATCCAAAATACTGTTGATGATGCTGAGCAGAGCGGAGCCGGAGCGGTGTACGCTGTTGGTCAGGTGGCGTTGCTTCTCGGTTAATGGGGTCGCGAGCAACAGTTCGGCCATACCGAGAACCCCATTCATGGGCGTGCGGATTTCGTGACTCATGTTGGCCAGGAACTGCGATTTTGCGACGCTCGCCGCTTCGGCGGCTTCCTTGGCCTTGCGGAGGGTCTCTTCCCCTTGCTTCCGTTCGGTAATGTCTTCAGAAATACCTAAAATATATTCAGGTTGTCCTTGTGCATTCATGATGGGAATCTTGCGCGTATGGAGGATCCTGGTGCCATGATGACTGGTGGCAAGGGGTTCTTCCGGGATGTCTTGAAGTGATCGTAACTCGATGACGCCACGATCTTTCTGTGTGAAGAAGGCGGCTTCGTCCTGAGGGAAAAAGTCGTGATCCGATTTCCCGAGTACGGTATCTCGCGTGAGCCCAGTCAGGTCTTCCGCGGCTTTGTTCCACCGTACGAACCGGAGGTGTTCCGCATCTTTGACAAACACCATGATGGGCAGATTCTCGATCACCGAATTGAGAAAATTCTTCGAGCGCTCGGTCTCGATTTCAGCCTTACGTCGATCGGCAGCTTCAAGGGCGAGGGAGACGGTATTGGCGACCGACATCGCAAATTGCTTTTCTTCCGACGTCCACTGTCGAGATGGGCCGACGTGCTCATGCCAAATGACACCGATCATCTTACCTTTCGACCGGATGGGGGTATCCAAGATAGAAGTGATTCCCCGCGGAACGAAGTAACTGTCTGTGAATTCAGAGGTTCTGGGATCAGTCCGTGCCTGATCTGCAGCGATGATATCCTCCGTTGCGAGTTCCTCGAAATATCGTGGAAAGTTGGCTGAGGGAAGCTCGACTCCGCTCGAATGACGATCGGTCTGCTGTTCGTAGAGATCAGCGCAGCGAATGGCGGCTCGCGCGTCGGTAAAAAACCAGATGCTGGATTGGGCGACCATGAGGCTTTGCGCCGCAACTCGCGAAATGACGTGAAAAGCTTCGGTGCGTTGCCCCCGGTAGATATCCGCGTTGGTCGCCAATTGGAGAAGCCCCGTTTGCACGCGGTGGAGTAGAGTGGCATTCTCAGCTTGCTGTGCCTCTGCCCGTTTCTTATCCGTAATATCTCGAAACAACAATACGGCCCCGTCGATCATGCCCTCATGTGAGACCGGCGTGACGGCCAGAGAAATGGGAATCGATCGGCCATCTTTACTGAAGAGGACACTATCCTCGGTCCGATAGGACATGCCCAATGTGAGTGGGGGAATCGATCCACCGGTGATGAGGCACTCATGACGCAACGTTTCTGGCTTGGGAGACAGCGGTTGGTATATCGGCTGCCCCTTCAGCTGAGCGAGTGGAGCATCGAAGAGGGTTTCGGCCTGTGGGTTCATGATGAGGACCTTCCACTGCTCATCGACGACGCACAACCCGTCTCCAAGAGAGTGCAGGACCGCTTCGAGCTTGTTCCGTTCCTTCGCGAGCTCTGTCTCACTGGAGCAACGGAGTTCTTCGTACAACCCTTGCATTTCCCGCGACGTCACATCGAGCGATTGTTCCAGCAGCGTTCGGCCTTGGTCTCCCTCGGTGTAGCTTTGATTAATTCGCTCAAGCATCGTCTGCCAAACCCCTTCGTCTATCGGGCAGCACTCGGGATTGAGCATCAGGCGTTTGAGTTGTCGCTGCAAGAGTGGGTGCATCGTCAGTCTCAGGCAGCCTCAGAGATGGTGGTTAATGTCATCGTCTGATTATGAAGGTCGCATTGTCCCGTGGAATAGGGTGAGATCTCTCCGTATGAGTAAAATCCGATCTGTTGTGCCCCTTTCGGCAATATATCGAAGGTGGCTTCGACCTCCTCTTCGGTGCGCTGGCCGAGGACCATTCGGCGCCCGACGCAACTGATGGCGATGGAGAGTGTGGGGGTAGAGTCCGTACTGAGAGGTGTTGCTAAGGTCGCCGCATCCGATGCGCCCTGGATCAAACGATCGAAATTTGCCCGCATGAATTGAGCATAGGCGCCTTCCGGCATATCTCCCGCGAAGGTGAGAGATTGAGCCGTGTGGTCGATGCCGAGAATGGTCCGAACAAGGCGTTTCGTCTCCTCCTGTTTCTGTCGGATGGACAGGGGGAAATGCAGTGCTGTACCGGGAAGTCCACTCGCGAGTTCGCCAAGGTAGTCTTTGTAGAGCTGGAGTGCCGGCTTGTGGTTGAGCTCATATAAGACGTTCCCCTGTGAGCGTGTGATGAGCCGCTCTGGTCCAAAGAGGTCCCATCCACCTTTGGACCCGTGAGTGAGACGGACGGCGGTTCCATACAGTCCGACCGCCGTCACATAACCCCCTGCGGGCAGACCGTCTTTGACGACCCATGTTCGTTTGAATCGTTCACCGTCGCCGGCAAGTCCCCCGCTCACCACAACGTGTGCTGGAAGGACGGTGTTGAGCCCGCGGATGAGTTCACTCCCATTCACTCCCAGTCCGTCCGAGAGGACTAGAACCCCTCGTAGCCCTGGGTCCATGAGTTGGCGCGCAAGGGATTGTGCGGCTTCGAACGACTGTCCGGGTTCTGTAACCGGTGCGGAGGCTGTGCGAACTGTTGTGTGCTCGAATTGGAGGAGAGCCACGACCAATGTGTCGTCCTGGATATGCGTCCCGAAAATTTCCCCGGAGCTGGAGCACCCAATGGCCGGGGCTCCCGGGTACGCAGCCAGGACTGATTGAACGGGAGCCGGGGCATCAAGCAAGTGAGATGGCCCGAACATGATGACCAAGGTTCGATCTGGGTTCTTGATGGTGATGTTCGGGATGGCCGTCTGGTCGGTGTCTGAATAGGTAAAGGTCGAGAGTTTCATGCGGCCTCCTTGGGTGATGGTTCAAGTTCGGTGCGGAAGATGACACAGGCGTCCCGATGTTCGATCTCGATGCGAGGGATCAGGCCTTCGGCTCGCTCCCCGTGCTCAGTCCGGCAGGCCTGCTCCAATTCATTGGCAAGGGCCGCCAGCCGAAGCGCGCCGAGGGTGGCGCTCGCGGATTTGAGGGTGTGGGCCAAGGCCATCATGGCATCGTGATTCTGTTCCCGCAGGGCCTGTCGAAGCGCGTCGATCTGGGTCTGTGAGCTGGTGAGGTATAGGCCGATGATGTTGTGAAGCACATTCGGTTGTCCCGGTCGCTGGAGTGTCGCAATTGCCGCCCACGCGTTGCGATTGATCTGTGCCGGTGACGGAGACTGTGGTGTGTGACTCGTGCCTCCTTCCCCCGCCTCCGTTTTCTCGTTGGTTCGTGACGCGTGGGCCTTCGGATGGGACTGGTCTCGA
>Ga0163153_10003531_pt1 | contig 20796 bp, 19 predicted proteins | sample OliLakLV19MP6IB1_FD_148629 | JGI IMG/M metagenome (GOLD analysis project Ga0163153, IMG submission 148629) | Freshwater microbial mat bacterial communities from Lake Vanda, McMurdo Dry Valleys, Antarctica - Oligotrophic Lake LV.19.MP6.IB-1 | ecosystem: Environmental > Aquatic > Freshwater >...
CCCCCGCACCGTGCTTGCGAACCGCTACCAACTTGTCTGCAGCCTCCTTTTCACCGACAATCAGCATAAAGGGCACTTTCTTCACTTCTGCATCCCTGATTTTACGTCCAATTTTTTCATTTCGGTCGTCGAGGAAGCCCCGGATATCCTGATCTTTTAGCTCCGCGATGACCTGGGCGCCGTATTCGTTGAAACGCTCGGAAATCGGAAGGACCGCTACCTGATCGGGCGAAAGCCAGATCGGAAAATTGCCAGCACAATGCTCAATGAGCACGGCCACGAACCGTTCCAGCGAACCGAACGGCGCCCGGTGTATCATCACCGGCCGATGCTTTTGATTGTCTGACCCAATGTATTCCAGTTCGAAGCGCTGGGGCAACTGGTAGTCCACCTGAATTGTTCCCAACTGCCAGTTCCTCCGAAGGGCATCCTTGACCATGAAATCAAGCTTCGGTCCGTAGAACGCAGCCTCCCCTTTCACGGTTACTGTTTTCAGTCCACGCTCATCGACGGCTTCCTGTATCTCCCGTTCGGCCTGATCCCACAAGGCGTCTTCGCCCATGTACTTCTCCTTGTTGGCCGGATCGCGTAGTGAAACCTGTGCGGTGTACTCGTTAAACCCAAGGGAATTGAAAACATGCAGCACGAGGTCTATGACCTTGATGAACTCTTCTTTCACCTGATCGGGCCGGCAGAAAATGTGGGCATCATCCTGCGTGAAACCCCGGACGCGCGTAAGTCCGTGCAGTTCGCCACTTTGTTCGTACCGGTACACGGTACCAAATTCAGCCAGGCGGACCGGCAGTTCTTTGTACGACCTCGGTTTGAATTTATAGATCTCGCAATGGTGCGGACAGTTCATCGGTTTGAGAAGAAACTCCTCCCCTTCCTCCGGCGTGTGAATGGGCTGAAAGGAATCCTTCCCGTATTTTTCGTAGTGTCCTGAAGTGACGTAGAGCGCTTTGCTGCCGATGTGCGGCGTTACCACCGGATCATAGCCGGCCTTGATCTGGGCCTTGCGCATAAACTGCTCGAGCCGCTCCCTCAGGATCGTGCCCTTGGGCAGCCACAGCGGCAACCCCATGCCCACCTTCTCCGAGAACGCAAACAACTCCAATTCCTTGCCCAATTTACGGTGATCTCTTTTCTTAGATTCCTCCAGCATGGTCAGGTACTCTTCGAGTTCCTTTTGCTTGGGGAAAGTGATGCCGTAAATGCGGGTAAGCATTTTATTTTTCTCGTCACCCCGCCAGTAGGCGCCGGCAACGTTCAACAACTTCACCGCCTTGATGAAGCCTGTGTGCGGGATGTGCGGGCCGCGGCACAAATCGGTAAAATCACCTTGCTTGTAGAAGGTGATAGAACCATCCTCCAATCCCTCGAGCAGCTCAACCTTGTACGGATCCCCCTTCTTGCCAAAAAAATCCAACGCCTCCTTTTTGGATACGTCGCTTCGGACAAAGGCATTGCTCTTTCGGGCCAGTTCGATCATCCGGGCTTCCACCTTCGCAAGGTCTTCTTCGCCAAACGGCGTAGTGCCCAGGTCCACATCGTAATAAAATCCATTCTCAATCGGCGGACCGATGCCGAACTTTACCCCCGGGTAAATGGACTCGAGAGCTTCGGCAAACAGGTGGGCTGAGGAATGCCAAAATGCGTATTTACCGCCCTTGTCATTCCAGGTAAATATGCGGATGGAAACATCCGCGTCAATGGGGCGAGACAAATCCCAGATTTCGCCGTTCACTTCTACCGCCAGCGCATTTCGGGCAAGGCCTTCGCTGATGCTTTGCGCAATCATTAATCCGGTCGTACCCGATGGATAGGTCTTTACTGTATTATCCGGCAGTGTAATCTTTATCTCACGCATCACTATCTCTGATTTCAAGGCTGCAAATATGCAACATTTAGGCGAAACGGACCGCGAACTACAGTTTGAACTGGATCGTTCCGACGATCCCGAATTTGCGTGCCTCGGGCCGGTCGAGGTATGTGAGCCGGTGGATAAAATCTACCCTGAAAAAGTGAAAGATATTTTCGACACCGTAACCCACTTCGATATATGGTGTTCCTGTAAAGTAGTCCGTGGGGTACGCCGGGGTACCGGCCGGGGTTTGGACGGCAATAAGATCACGATTCTTCTGGCTGAGTTCCCCGTAGATGATATTGGTCGATGCCACCAGCCGCCACTTCAGTTTGTTCATCAGCGGGATTCGGTTCATGACGAGACCTTCCAGGTACTGACGGTGCCGGATGGTGACATACCGGTCGCTGACAAACTCTCCGAAGTTCATCAGGTTATAGGCAAACGGGTTATTGAGCGGCGCCTGGTTCCCGAGGTGAACGCCCAGCAGCGGATACGGCAGTACGTCAGGAATATATTCTCCGGCTATCGTCAATTGTCCCAAGCCAAGCAGGCCCATGCGAATACGCTTGTCCACCTGGAGTTTGATTTTGTTGTAAGAATAATCGGCGCCGAATAACCCCTGGATGCCGTGCGTGTACCGGAACGTGATGGCAGGCCACTTGCGCAGCCCGAGGCTGATCCGTTCGTTTCCGTTCTGGATGTACGTTTCATCCCGGGCATACCGAGATTCCAGGATTACTTCGGATGTCTGGAAACGCTCCAGCGACACCACACCGGGAATGATGGCATCGCCAGGTTCCCTGTAAAAGCCAATTGGATAGGATGGTTCAAACGACCAGTACCGGAAGGCAACTCGCTGGGAGAATCCTTTAAAGAGCTCCCGTCGGAAAGAAGGGAAAACTTCGTTGAAGTAAAAGGCGCGGCGGTAATTCCCCCACCGCACGGCCGTAAGGAAAAGCTGATACTGGGAAAGCGCGTCCTCGTCAATTCCCAGTCGTACCACATCGGTGCGGGCGCTGAGAGAGAGAGTGGTCCATTTTCGCCGGTCAATAATTCGTTCAATAAATCCAGATGCCTTTACTCGGTGATCATTAAAGCCGTACGCCAGCATGGCGCCATACGTCATCTTACGGCTGAACTTGGAGTTGGTCTTGAATCCACCCTGAATTCTAAATCCCTCGACCGTATTCCAGGTAAACGTCCGTAGATACGGACCCACTTCCACCTTTCCGAGGCTGTAGTATCCGTCTAGAACGGCTTTGATGATTTCGGTGTAGGTGCGAACGACCGGAATATTCTTCAGGGTGTCAATCATGAGATACACGTTTCGTTCGGTCTGCGAAAGCGGTTCATGACGGAGGGAGTCCCAGAACGTTTCCGTCTCCTCCAGTTGAGCATCTTCCTCTACGTTTATCCTTCGCTCGTAAAAGGACTGCTTGTAGGGCTTGTTGACAACAATATTCTTGTTGCTGGTGTAGAACTTCGCCAACAGGCCGATTGAATTTTTGGTAATCTCCGTGATGTTGATCAATACCCGGTTCTTCAGGGGAAGCCACTGACCCTCATTGGTTCTTGTAAGCTCCTGCTGGATCCGGATCTTATCGATGAAGTTGACATTCGCCTCCTTCCCGATAGAGGCATCAATTTGTTTCAGGGCAAATTCCTTTTTGGTGATCCACATCGATCCCTTGAAGGCCAATTCCAACGGACTCTTCGGATAGAAATCGATGCGGTAGCAAAAGTCTTCGCCCAGATAGAGGCTGTCCATCAGGTCGTAATCGTAATACAGCCGCCATCCGTCGGCGATGGGCGAAACGAAATTCTTGTTGATGATGGGGACCCAATTCTGGTAGAAGTTGTACTCCTGAAAGGTGGCGCCCACCAATTGGGTAATCGCGGTGCCGTCATCAATACCCACACCGTTGATCTTTGTCCGGATAATATTTTCCGTGCTGAGTGAAGGACGGTCGCGGTAGTAGAACTTGGAAACACTTTCCGTAATGAACAACGGCAGGATGAGTGTCCCATCCTCTCCCGTTATCCGGTCGATGCTGTCGAGCACGGAAGCGATCTTCTTCATGACCTTCTTTTCGCGGAACTTGTCTGTGATGTTGTCAATGTCCACCTCGGTCTTGGTATAGACGTCGTATTCGTAGGCGGTGAGGTTGCGTTTGTCATTCCGTTCCCTGTTTCGCACAACGCCGCGCAGGATCTCCCAGGCCGGGTTCTCCCCCGCATTGATGACGACGGCCAGAAGGTTGGTCAATTCCTCATCGAGTTGTATCGCGATGGTCTGATCAACGCCCTTGCGGATGCTTTTGGCGCGTGCTTTATATCCGATGTAACTGACTACCACAGAGTCCGTTGGGCGAAAGGACCTGATGGTAAATTTTCCATCGAAATCGGTCGTTCCGCCAGTGGTGGTGCCCTTGAAGATGACATTCACAAACGGGATTGGGTCACCCGTTCCTGCATCCGTGACTTTCCCGCGTACGACTGTTTCCTGTGCAAATACCACGGATGCACCGGAAACAAAAACCAGAAGCGGAACTAAAAAAACGGTGCGAATCTTCAACGAAAAAGGTTTTTATAGCGTAATTGGGGCGGCAAAATGCCATGAATAATTTAAAATAGCAATCAGGCCGCCTTGGAAATCGTAAAGTACATCATATCTATACTGCCTGCGAAGTTCAGCCTATGAGACTTCGTTGCGCTGTCGTTGTTTTTGCTCTTTCGACCCTGGCTGTCTCCGCACAGGAGAACCGGACCGAGCTGGGCACCATAAGCCAGGTGGCCTCCGACAGCGCCAAGTCGTCGTACAAAAACAGCATGCTGCTATTCCCATTGATTGCGTTGTCTACGGAGACCAATTGGGTCTTTGGGTTTGCCAGCGCCTATGTTTTCAAAACTTCAAAAAAAGACCCTAACCTGCGGACCTCCACAATGCCGGCTGGCTTTCTCTACACCCTCAACGACCAGATCATCATCGGACTCGGTGCCTATATCTTTTTACCCAAAGAAAAATATGTGTTTCGCTCCGAGAATACATTTAGCAAGTTCCCCGACAAGTTCTGGGGAATTGGCAATGATACACCCAACAGCAATGAAGAAAGTTATACGTTCACGCAATTTTTCATAAACCCGTCATTGAGCAGACAGGTTGCAAAGGATCTTTTTATCGGTGGCGGTTTAGACATGCAAAATGTTTTCAAAATAAAATACGATCCTGGAGGAAATTTTGAGCAGGATCGGGTGGTGGGCATATACAATCGTACAGACTATTTTGTGTTTGGGCTAACCGCTGTTGCCTTTTACGATTCCAGGAATTTTATTTACGTGCCCACCCGCGGGTCCCTTGTTCGAATAAAATTTACCAAGTTCAATAAGGCGCTTTGGAGTGACTACGACTTTCACACCTTCGACATTGAGGCCAGAAAGTATGTTCAGGTAAAGCCTAATAAAACACTTGCTTTCCAGGCCTTTGGTCTTTTCACCTTTGGTGATGTCCCCTACCGTAACCTGGCCATTCTGGGAGGAAACCAAATGATGCGCGGATACTTTGGCGGAAGGTATCGCGACAAGATGTACATCACCACGCAGGCGGAATACCGCTTCCCTATTTACTGGCGGTTTGGCGGTGTTGCGTTTGCCAGTGCCGGCCAGGTGGCTGACCATTTTTCTCAATTCGATTTCTCCAGATTTCATTATGCGGGTGGAGCCGGCATCCGCTTTTCGGTGCTGCCAAAAGAAAACCTCAATCTACGCTTCGATGTCGCCTACGGAGACAGGTTCAATTACTATATCGTATTGGCGGAAGCATTCTGACAACCAATTTCCTACCGGATCTCTTCCTTATTGCCGAGATGCCGCGGCCCCGTTTTCAGAATATACAAATCAAGAATAGCCATGGGCCGCGCAAAAAATTCACGAACATAAACATTGACCGACGGATCCGGGATAGGCTCTGGCGCCACCAGGGCCACCGCCTCGATGTCGAAGTACCGACCGATGAATACAGCCCGGTAAGCATGGAACGGCTGGGTAATGATGGTGATGTGATCCTGACCAAAGATCTCTTTGCTACGCACCACGGAGTCCAGCGTGCGCAGTCCCGCATAATCGAGGGTGATGACCGATTCGGGCACACCCAGTTTGACCAGGGCCCGTTTCATCTCCAGCGGTTCATTGTAGGACCGCGTGCGGTTGTCGCCGCTGACAATGATGTGACCGATTTTCCCAAGCTTGTATAATTCGGCAGCCGCACTCATGCGGTTATGGAAGAATGGATTCGGTAAACCGTTGGTCAACCGGCTGCTTGTGCCGAGTACCAGCCCCACCGCATTGGTGGGGAGTTTTTCAGAATCAGAAAAAATTTTTGCAGACGTGCTGCTGATCACCCACCAGTTGCCAAGGGCTAGCAATGCCGCCAGAAGCAGCAAAGAAAAAATACCAACCCGCAACACCCTACGCCAGAAAATCATTTTGCCACAACGGTTAAAGCCTGCCGCAAAATTACTCAATTACGCGAAGAAACTCCCGTTCGATAACATCGGCGTTACGTACCACCTTCCTGTACCATTGCAGCCGCAGCGTTTCTTTCTCCTCCTCGCTCAACGTCCAGGACAAATCGGATTTTCTTAACCGCGACAGGATCGTATTCATGCACACCGCGGCGCTCACCGAAATGTTCAGGCTTTCTGTAAACCCAACCATAGGGATATTCAGTGAAAGGTCAGCGTGCTCCCGGGCATAGGCCGAAGAGCCATGTCGTTCGTTACCCATGACAATAGCCAGCGGACGGTCGAGGGGAACTTCCTCTATGGAAATTCCCGCTGCCGGATCGGTCACTGCAATTCGGTATCCACTTTCGCGCAGGCGCTTGAAACAAGCTTCTGTGTTATTTTCATTCTTTGCCCGGTATCGATTGATATTCAACCACTTATCAGATCCACGGAGTACCAGTTTGTTGGTGTTCCACTCGCTGTTCGTCTCGATGACATGGATTTCCTGCAGGCCGAAGCACTCGCACGTTCGCACGACCGCACTCGTATTCTGCGATTGGTAGATATCCTCCAATACAATAGTGATATACCGTGTCCGCTTCGCCAGCACACGTTCCATGAAATCCTGCTTGTGTTCAGAAACAAACTGGCTCAAGTGTTCCTTTAATAACTGATTTTGTTGAGGTGTATTCATGAAACGTCCCTATTCTCTGGGAGTTATAGCTGCCGAACAAACATACTACCTCCCGTTGTGATTGCATGCGTTGATTGCGTAAAAAAAAAGTAGATACATCCGTCCACAATCGTTACCTTTGTAGGTGCCAAATCCAACAGTGATTCTGTGTGATTGGTTGGATTATTTTTTTAGAACTGCCGGTTAGACGCGTTTTTCTATTTTTGCACCGGATTTTCAGCTATGGCAAAATTACTACTCAGTACATTCGTTTGCATTATGTCCGTTTCGGCTTTCGGCCAATCGGTGCCGTGGTCTGCGGCGGAGATGGACCTGCGCCAGGAGCGTCTATTATCTTTTTCACAGCCGATACCGTTGCGGCTTTGGGAGATCGCCAATGACACGGTCGACGGCTGGAAGCAATGGGAGATGGTTGATAATTATTCCTTCGGCATCAACCGGGGAAGAATGTCGATGATCACCGACCTCGAATCGCTTCATCCGTACTTCCGCGACAAAGTGCTGGAGCTGTTCCGAATTTGCAAATCAAAAGGAATTGAATTGGCGATCGTTGAAACATACCGCACGCACGCCAAGCAGACCGAATACCGGTCGATGGGACGGCGCTACACGCGGACACCTGCCGGCCGCTCCAAACATCAATATGGAATGGCCATCGATTTCGTTCCTATCGTCAATTCCAAACCGCAGTGGAACAATACCAGGCTCTGGAGACGCATCGGCCCGATCGGGGAACAACTCGGCCTGCGCTGGGGAGGTCGCTGGAGACGGCTCTACGACCCCGGGCACTTTGAGTGGACCGGCGGAACGATAGTCCATGAACTGGTGCAGGGAAACTTCCCCCCTGTTCCAAACCCGGAAAAATATCCTTGCCTCGAAGAAGACCTCCGCTCGCTCCGTCGGCATTGGCAGGCGTGGGAGACAGAGCAATCTACCATTGCGCGAAATCCGGTTAAAGACCGTATGCCCGCATCCACCGCAGCAGGCAGATTGTCGCAACGTGCCGACCAGGAATAGACCGACGGCCACGCCGAATTGGTTATCTTTGCAGCCATTCCCTGATGCATGAAAAAAATGTGGTTTTTATACGCAGCGGTCGCAGCCTTATTCTTTTTCGTAGGCAACACCCTTCACCTCGCCGGATCTTTCAAGTCTATCGAGCCGCACCTGGCCGGTGAACTGCAAACTGTTTACTCAAATGTCCCAGGTCCGGAGGATATGGATGTGGACGTGGAGACTGGCCTGCTGTTCATCTCATCCACGGACCGGTGGAAGACGCTGCGCGGAAAGCCTTCCAATGACGGGATCTTTCTCCTGCGTCTGAATTCGGCGACAGGCCCCGCAAAATTGCCGACCACCTATGCCGGCTCCTTTCATCCCCATGGCATCTCCCTCCTAAAGGCGGACTCGCTCACGTACCTGTTCGCGGTCAACCACAACGACGGCGGTAGTTATGTAGAGGTTTTCGAATTCAGACACGATACCCTTTTTCATCAGCAAAGCATTTCCGATCCTTCCATGTGCTGCCCGAACGATGTCGTAGCGGTAGCCCGCAACAAGTTCTACGTGACCAACGATCACGGGTCTAAGAAAGGATTCGGCCGCACACTGGAAGAATACCTACGCCTGCCCCATTCTAAACTATTGTATTTCAACGGCAACTCCATGACCACAGCCTATGAGGGTATGCGTTATGCAAACGGTGTTAACATTTCCGCCGATGGATCCACCCTGTTCGTTGCCACCACCACCGGACAAAATATTTTGACGTTTGACCGGGATAAAGAAACCGGGGTGCTGTCAAATGTCCGTAAACAGGATCTTCACACGGGGTTGGACAACATTCATGTTGACCGCGAAGGAAATCTGTGGATCGCCTCGCACCCCAAACTTCTCGCCTTTGTCGGGCACGCGAAGGACTCCACAAAGCGCTCTCCTTCTCAGGTACTCAAACTGGTACCGACGACGGAGAAAGGCACCTATGAGGTGCACGAGGTACTGATGGATGACGGCTCCACCCTCTCCGGCTCCAGCATCGCGCTGCCGTACGGGGATCAATTATTTGTTGGCGGTGTCTTTGAGAGAAAAGTGCTGCGCATCAAACTCGGCACCCCCAACCGTCCTTGACGTCTTTGCGGTCTATGATGCGGCTGGCCACCCGTGCTGGCATTGTTATCCTAAGCCTGCTTATTATTGCAGCCATTGCATCATACATGTTCCAGGACCGCCTCATCTTTCAATCCATAAAACTGGATTCCGGCCACCGGTTTACTTTCGATCAGCCGTTTGAAGAGTTCTTCATCCCGGCGCCGGGCGGGGACACGCTCAATGCGTTGTGGTTTAACCCTGCGGGACCTTCCAGGGGATTGATCCTGTACTTTCATGGGAACCGGGGCAACCTCCAGCGTTGGGGAAATTATGCTGTTGATCTTACCGCAAACGGGTACGAGGTGGTGATGATCGATTACCGTGGCTATGGGAAAAGTACCGGGAAGCCCACGGAGGCTTCGCTTTATGCAGATGCAGAAACCGTGCTCCAATGGGCGCTCGCACGCGGAACTTTTGACAAGGTCATTATATATGGACGATCGCTGGGTGCCGCGGTTGCATCCCGTCTTGCCACTACACATCCGCCTGACCTGCTGGTCCTGGAAACGCCCTTTGATGAGTTGCGCAGTGTCATATGGCCCTTTTTCAAGCCGGTGACTGACCTGCTCCCCTGGAGGTATGAATTCTCCAACAAGGATCACCTGAAGCGGGTCACCAGCAGGAAACTCATCATCCACGGTACGGACGACAGCATTGTGCCGCTGAGCGCTGCCTTGCGGTTGAAGCCCATGCTTGGCCCACGTGATGAGTTCGTCATTATCCCGGGGGGTGCCCACCGCAACCTGAGAACATTTCCGGCGTATCACGAGAAGCTGGCGCAGTTCCTTCAGGCTCCCTGATTTCCTGCTCTGCCGATAATTTGCTATTTTTTTCGGCAAGTTCAATCCATGGCCATCACAATCATACTCATTCTCGGTGCCGCGTACGTCGGATTGTGCGTACTCTTCTACTTCACACAGCACCTCTTCTTCTTCCGGCCGGAAATACTTTCACACGCATTCAAGTACCAATACCCGTTCCCGTTTGAGGAACTGAATTTTGATACCGAAGACGGCGGACGCATCAATGCCATCCACTTCAAGGTCCCCAATTCGCGGGGCGTGATCTATTATCTCAAAGGGAATTCACGCAGCATCAAGGGCTGGGGCAAGTTTGCAAAAGACTTCGTAAGCAACGGCTATGATTTCTTCATGATGGATTATCGTGGATTCGGCAAGAGCCGCGGCAAGCGAACCCAGAAGAAACTCTTCGACGACGCCCAATTGCTTTACGAATGGCTGGTACAACATTACCCGGAAGAAAAGATCGTCGTGTACGGCCGCTCGCTGGGCAGCGGCATCGCGGCGCGCATCGCCTCGTGGAACGGCCCGAGGATGCTGATTCTGGATTCCCCCTACCGCAGTTTTTATCACAACGCCCGACGCTTTGGGTTTTACCTCCCGCTCCGGTGGCTGCTGCGCTATGACATCCGTACCGACCAGTTCCTGAGTTCGGTGATGTGTCCGGTGCACATCATTCACGGCACCAAGGACCGCTTGATTCCCTACAGCCACAGCGAACACCTAAAAGGGATGTACCCGGAAAAAATAACCCTGCACCCCGTGCCCGGCGGCCATCACAACGACCTTCCGGAGTTCCCCCTGTTCTTTGAACTCCTCTATGATATTCTCTATGTTGAGCCTGCCAATAAATAGACCAGCTTGAACTTGAACCACTTCATTCGTCAGATTTCATGAGCGATGTAACCTCCATCGATTTCACGCGGGTGTTTGATATCCCTGAATACCAACGGAGGAAATATCCCCAGAAGAAGGCGGTGCTTGCTAAGCGGAATGGGGTGTGGGAGGCCCTTTCGATTGAAGACGTTCAGCGAAAAGCCAACACCGTATCAGCCTGGCTGCTGGAGAATGGTTACACCAAGGGTGACCGGCTAGTCATCGTGCCAGGCATGGGAAGTCCCGACTGGATGGTAATTGATTTTGCCTGCCAACAGGTGGGCATCGTTGTTGTTCCGCTCCATCCGACTTCCAGCCTTTCAGAATCGGAATTTATCTTGAAAGAAACCCAGGCCCGCGCCTGCATCACGGCCGACACGGCACGCTACGACAAGTTGCTGCCCCTCCGTGAAACTGTTCGAACGCTGCAGGCCGTATATCATCTCGAAGAAGGCAAGCCGGGGGAATTTCCACCCATACATGGCTCCCATCCTGCCACACTTGCGCCGGAAGCCCTCGAACACGCCCGGAACCAGGTAACGCCAGGCGACATACTAACCATCCTGTATACCTCCGGCACCACAGGGACACCGAAGGGAGTTGTTCTTACGCATGCAAACGTCGTCAGCAACATCAAATCCATCCTCACGCTCCTGCCCCTCCTGCCCGGCCACCGCGTGCTGAGCTTCCTCCCGTTCAGCCACATTTTTGAACGAACCAGCTGCTACGGCTACATGGCCTTCGGCGTTTCCATTCACTTCAGTCAGTCGCTGGATGGACTGCGGCAAGACTTCAAATCTGTACGTCCGTTCTTCTGCACGTGTGTACCCCGCACGCTCGAAAAGATGTACGACATCCTCCAGGAACTGCGGCAGGGAAAAAATGTATTCGTCCGCAACCTCATCCGGTGGGCCATGAAGATTGGGGAGCGCTACAAAGATGAAAAGCACGGTGGCATCGTATATTCCATCCAACTTCTCTTTGCCAGGCTTCTTGTTTTCAACTCCTGGCCCCGCGCCCTCGGAGGTGAAATCAAATACATGGCCGTGGGTGCCGCCGCCCTCCGTCCCGAGATCGCCCGCCTTTTTGCTGCGGCGGGTATCCTCCCGTTATCAGGCTATGGAATGACAGAGGCATCGCCCTTCATCTCTGTCAACCGCTACCTCCCCGGCCTCAACCGCTTTGGCACCGTAGGCATTCCTGTTCCCGGTGTAGAAATAAAAATTGATGAAGCCAACGAGCAGGGCGAAGGCGAGATTCTCGTGAAGGGTCCCAACATCATGCAGGGCTACTACCAGCGACCCGAATTGAATGCGCAAATCTTCACCGCCGACGGCTGGTTCCGCACCGGCGATGTGGGGAAAATGGTGGCCAAGAGGTTCCTGGCGATAACCGACCGGAAGAAGGATATTTTTAAGACTTCATCCGGAAAATACGTGGCACCGCAGCCGCTTCAAAACCACCTTGCCACTTCTGCCTTCATCGAGCAAAGCCTCATACTTGGATTCAACAAGCCCTTCGTATCAGCTATCGTAGTACCTCATTTTCAGATACTTAAATCCTGGTGTATTGAGCAGGGCATCCACTGGACTTCTCCGCCTTTTATGATCCACAACATCAAGGTGGTAAAGAAATTTCAGGACGAAGTGGACCGGCTGAATGAAACGCTGGAGTCACACGAGCGCGTGCAGAAGTTTATCCTTTCGGAAGAGGAATGGACCGTGGAGAACAAAGACCTGACGACTTCTTTCAAGCCCATGCGGAACAAGCTGCTGGAGAAACACGCCGCGCAGATCGAGAAGCTCTATCTAAGCTGAAACTCCGTAAAGCACGCTATACCTCTGCGTTTCTCTATGCCTCTCCGTGCCCCCTGTGCAATTGCATTTTAAAGCGATACCACAGAGTTACACAGAGAATACAAGTTCCTCCTTGAACCTCCCAGCCCGTCCGGCAGGCGGGCGTGCTTCTCTGTGTGCCTCCGTGTAATAGCCTTTTCCAAGAAGTTGTACCACAGAGTTACACTGAGTAAAAAGAGTTACACAGAGAATACAAGTTCTCCGCCCTTGTTGGTGTTTTTCACCAACAAGACTCCGCTCGTCAAAATTAATACATAACCCCTTCACCATCCTGGAAATGCATCACTCAACTAAACTTAAAACCAAGCATCCAACTACCATTCTTGTCTTGCTCTATGAATACTTTCCCCCAATCGTACCTACCTATTTTAATGCCGCCTCTAAATGCGACTTCCATAAGTTGTTTATGTTCAGAATCCCTGATTGTTTCAACCATTAAGGTTACACTACCCGAATTCAATTTATTATTTTCAAAGTATAGGTTAAGCTCCAATCCTTTTTCAAAACTGGATTGGATACTGCGGATAGATTTGAATGGCTGATTCGTTGCAATTCGAAAACTATGACAATTCTTGGCACGCAACTCAACCTCTATGTCTTCAAATGCCTTTCCTCCAAAAAGTTTAATATTTGCAAATGCGATCATTTCTTTGTTGCAAATCATAGCTCTAATACGGGGCTAATTATTAGTTCTAACTATCTGCGAAATTCACTTGGTATGAACATTTGTGGAGTCCACCAATACCATTCAAATTCGCAGATTGCCAAGATAAACTGAGCATTGATACTTATTCACCTACCAAGATCAAAGACAATTTTTAACTCCCATGCGTGTCCCAGTTAAACCCTTTAATTACAGAATCTGGAAATATCAAACAGAAAAGAAAAAAGAGTAACAGTATAGAGACCTCGACAAAGGATCTAGCCAGTCCTACTTCTTCAAATGCCCTAACTGATCCATCTACCCTAGATACGTAAATTAGCAATGAATCATTAACACTGGGCTTTTTCACATTAGAAGTGAAGGATTTTCTCTTAAGCTCTCCTGCTTCTCTATACTCCACTGTAAACTCCCTTGTCATGTCGTGTTTTTCCTTTACTGAAACTAATTTTGAATTCCGCAAGAATAGTGTTTTACCAACTTGGGTGGTCTCATAAAACTTATATGCCAATACAAATGAAAACGCCATTAAAGCAATTCCCACAACAATAACAAATCCATAGTACAAAGGTTTTTGAGAAGCCTTCATAGTAGTTGCCTATGCGCCATTAATCCCAGGATTGACCTCCCTCATATTTTTCCAAAAACACCACCATCTGCTGTATAGTCGGGCGGAGAAATTTCATAACCAAAAGTTAAGTTCCCGTTTGCGACAAGCTATCAAGGTATTTCCTTGAACTTTTCCAATGGCGCCTTAGCCCAGCCCGAATCAGGAGCTTGAAGAGTACCTTTTAACACATAGTTCTCGATGCCGAAATGTTCAGGATCTGCAACAGCAAAACTCACCAGGTAAACAGTTCCGATATCAATTTCTCCATAAATGGGAACGCATTTTGTGTCGATTTGCTTCCCCAGAACAACATAGCGAAATATGTACCCCGTACCACAAGCTCTTACTACTTGGGCAGTTGTATAACGATATCCTTCTTTTGGTACAATGAAGTATGTATACCACCATCCATAGAGAAATCCGCAAATCAATATAGCCCCTGCAAAACTTGCAACAACATAGTTCTCTTTTGGTTTATAATCACTTAACATATTTATTCCCTTGTATTTGTTGCTGACACATGCCAAATAAGCCATCCGAATTACTCCATATCAATCACGTCACCCTTCCAATATTACCCGAAAATGTCTCAACTAATGCTGGCTTAACGATAAACATAACTATTAAGAGCAATGTTATAACTGCACAGCTTAGCATCCGTGTCAAAATTAAATCCCTTAGCAATTTGTTCCGGAAATTTTAAACAATAAAACAAAAAGCTGGCAAGAATTATGAATGTGAAGACCAAAGCAACGTTTGTGAATCCAAATCCTATTTCCTCGTGCCCAACAACAGATCCATCCGATGGTGAATAGTAAATTTGGATTGTGTCATTGAGTCCTGCAGTTTTTCAATTCGACATAAATGATTTTGCTATAGTTCGGTCAAGCGTCTGGAATTCAACAGTATATTTTCTCGCCATATTGTCCATGGTCTCTACGCGAACTATTCGTGCGGGTACTTGAGTATAAGAGCCAGTCACTCGTTTGTATTCAAAAAAGCTATCAACCAGAAATATTGAGAGTACGCCCAATGCTACAAAACCAACGCCAAGGTATCGGCGATAAATCCCTTTTTCAGCGTCAGTCATTTCAATTTCATCGTTGCTGTTTTCCCCAATGATTGCGCATTAATCATGATTCTTATCTATTGAAGAACTTTTCCCTTTCGAGACAATAGGCCTCAATTTCAGCTTCGGACCTCTTCAATAGAATTGAACACATTTCCCTCCAAGTATCAGGGTAATTTTTCCTGAAATGCGCAACAACTGCGTCCCATGTATCGGCACTCTCAAAGTCCTGATGCCTAAACTTCAGGCTCTTCTTTTCCATTCTCTTATATAGATTCCGCCAAGAATTGTACATGTATAAGTAATGAAGCAAAATCGATATACTTACTACTGTAATATCCTTGTGTCCAACACGGTTTGCTTTCTGGTAGGCTACTTGAACATAATAGCTACTTACAATTGCAAAATTCTTCCTAACAATCTCAGTAACAGCATCCACAGTTTGGTTCACCAACAAGACATTTTCAAATGAGGATTTTACCCGAACACTGCTGTTTTCGATAGAAAACACTAATCTGTTGCCTTCAAGATCCAATTCTACCATATAATACCTCTGGTGAGTATTAATTTGCACTCTAGTCTTTAAAAGTATCGGCGGAGAAGCAAGCCTTTCACTTTCAGTTGAAATTAAGTAGTAGTTGGAGATTTAGCGCCACAAGTCAAGTTATTTTTATCAATAAATACCTCGATGCCCCGCTCCCAACCAAAGATTCGCAAAAATCATGGTTATATTGAAAATCAGAAAAGTAAAATACTCCAGGGAGTAACTTGGCCATAATATCCAGTCTGGATTGGTGAGATATGTATAGCTTATATCAACAAATACAATCACCGCCATTAATAGAGTCCCAACAAGAATGTTACCAAAAAGATTGTTAATGAATTTATACCTCCGGGCCAAACGCTTGAGTATCCATGCGTATACTGTGAAGTAAATTGTATACGGCAGAATTAGATGGACAAACTTTGTTGCCAGTGCATACACTAATTCGGGAACAAGTAGCCGGTCTTGTTCAATCCAGTATTGAGCGCAAACAGAGATTAAAAGGGACCCAGATGCCAGGGAAAAAGATCTTAGCAAACTCATTCACGAGGAATTGACGGAGGAATCATCCTTAGATTTACTTCAATTCTTTCCCAGAGTAAATCATAAGCATCCTCCACATTACGGAACTCCTTGAATAAAGATCGTTCTCCTCTCTCATCAAGATAAAAAAACTGCCACTTAAGAAATTTTCTCTGAATGATATATGCATCCCCTTTTAGACCTTCATCCAAAGAATACCCACTATGCGGAACACTATTCTTGTGCAATCGGTCCTGGAGTTCAGTCAATTTCATTTTTATGCTATCTCCCTGATTCAAATTTATCCTTTAGTCCCAACACATCTCAAGCGTCACTCTTTCATGGTTGGAATGAAACGGAGCAGAATAATATTGAACTATGGCTCAAAAGTGAGGTTTTGGGTGGATTTTCAAGTCCTCCTGTATATTTTCCCACAATACATCATATGCATCTTACTCGAGATCAAACTCTCCGCCCATGTCGGTGTTCGTCACCAACAAGACTCCGCTCGCTAAAATTAACACAAAACCCTTTCAGCCATCATAGTGACTCAAAAATCGCCAATCCAGTTTGTTGCACTGGTAGAATCCGGCGCTCGAATACGGGTATTCCTCCGGGTATCGACAAAGCCCGGCGCGAACCGGATTGAAGTGAATGTAGTGAAGTTTTTGGCTTAATACCGAGGGCGTCCACAACGATATGCTTAGGGAATGGTATTACAGGCGCGTAACCTGAAATCCCATTTTCCTGATTAACGTATTTGATCCCTCCAATAACCCACTACCGGGTGTTTGTTGGTGAAGAACACCAACAAACTCGGGGGCCTAAAATCGTATAACAATTTTTGCCCCATAGCCCATTGGCACCAAATGAATCGATGGATGCGTGCTCGCAGAACCGCTCCCGCCATTGTAAATCTTTATTGCATTTTCAGAATGACTGAGGAAGCTGCTGGTGAAAGGTATGCTCAACAGCACCAAACCCAGACCCCCCGCTGCCAATCCCCATTCCGGGGTGCGCCCCGTAATGGCCGTACCAAGGGGCAAGCCGATCATGAACCCACCGATAGCTCCAATGACCTGAGCCGCTTCATAGTTTGATTTGGCCTTTTGGAACTCCTCATAGGCCTGCGGGTTTGCCTTCATCACCTCAAGGACTTCTCTTGGCTTCACAAGCTTTGGACCATGAAGAAACTTCACACTCCAAAAGTTTTTGATCATGTGTATTTCCTGGTCGGGCTGTGCCGTTAAAGCCACGCTTACGGCAAGCAAAATGACAGTGGAGATAATTTTTTGCATATGCTTTTGTTAAGAATTACTCTGCCAAGTTATCACTGTGCTTCTCCGTGCCCCCTGTGCAATTGCATCTTAAAGCTATACCACAGAGTTACCCACCCGCCTAGCCTTTCCACTATTTCTCCAGAAACAGCGCCTCCCGCATCAGCGACGTGGGCATGCTTCCAGCCTTCAGCAGCCGCTCATGAAATTCGCTCAGCGTGAAAGCATCGCCCTTCATCTTCTTGTAGTCCTCCCGCATTTTCAGAATCTCCATCATGCCGGTAAAATATCCGATGAAGTAACCCGGCGAAGCGGAGCAGGCGTCTACTTCCAGCTGGGAAGCCCACCGCAGGAAACCCACCTTGTCGGTCATCAGGGAGACGGCCTCCTCGTAGTTCATCTTTCCCGTGTGCATGCCCACATCGTAGATCACCCGCGCGTTGCGCCACAGCCGCAACTGCAATTGACGAAGTAGAATCTTGTCGTTTGGAAAAAATCCGGTCTCCCGGAAGAGCTGCTCGTTGTATAGCCCCCACCCTTCGGCAAACAAACTGATGCTGTTCTTGCGCCGCAGCGGCCGCGGATTGTTGGCCTGGTACAACCCGTGCACGTGGTGCCCGGCATACGTCTCGTGCGGAGCGGTCACCATGATCACACCCCAGTCGTGCTCGACAAGGTATTCCTGTTTCTTCTTCGCGTCCCACTGGTCTTCAAACGGGTTGATGTGCATCTCCGAGGTGTAGATGCTGTCGGCATCCTTGGCTTTTGCAAAATTGAAGTGGCCGTAATACGATGTCTTTCGCAAATATTCCGCGCGCGGAACGACCACTACCCGCTCCTTCCAAGGGATTGGAATCAGGTTGTTCTTGATCAGGTGTTCGCGCGATTTATTCACCCACTCCTGGTGCACCTCGATCATCTTATGCGGATCGGGATACTCGTTCTTGATTTCCACAGCCAGCTGCTGCCAGGTCTTTCGTTCATCCATTTTCCGCGCCAGCGCCTCCAACTCGGCCACCGTCTTGTTAAACTCCTTCCATCCGAACGCGTAGAGGCTGTCGCCGTCATAGGGCAGCAGGTATTGACCCCGCAGCATTTCGTTGTAGGTATCCTTGCCCATGGCAAAGTTCCCGGCAGGGCGTTTGGGTAATTCTTCTTTCAAAAAAGTCAGGTAGCGTGTGAGGGCCGCCCGGGCGTCTGCAGCCGGGGCTTTCAGCCGTTCTGCCGCGGCGCCGTTCTTCGCAATGAATTCACGTATTTCCTGGTCAAAGAGTACGAAGCCGTTTTCGGCCATGAAGACCCCCAACTCCTGAAACCGCGGAACATAGGCTTCCAACTGCGCCATGCCGTTGGCGAGCTGGGCGGGTGCAATCTTCAGCCGCTTTTCTATCTCCTCGATTTTCTTCGCTGCGTCCCCGGGTCCGTTCAGGAACCCGGCAACGCCGGTGAACGTCATGTAGATGCGTGGATCTTTCTTCCACGGCTGGTACTTCTCCTGATCCAGTTCACGGCCCACCAAAATGCTTTGCGCGAATTTCCAGTCGATGAGGTCGTCGCCGGTGAGAGCCGTCTTATCTATGGCCCGGAGCTGGATTAGCTGATCTTTTGTTTTTTGCAGCGCTGCCGCGAAAGAGGCCGTACTCATGGAGTCCAGCGCCATCCCCTGGCCTCTGCCGCGGGATGGGCTCATTTCATTGACAAAGGTCTTGAGTTGGCCGGCGGCGTCCGGTGCTTTCTTTTCGGTACAGCCGGCAACCACCAGCGAGAGAAGAAAAACCATTCCTGAATACTTCATATAGAAAGATAGGTTGGGTGGAACAATCGACCGGTTAAAGTAGCAAAAAGCCACAACCAAAAGCACTTCTACTGTTCTTTTCTCTTTTTCATCTCAAGGGTATTTGCGCCAACACCATAGGCATACACAGCTGCGGGAACGAAACTTAAGGTGGTGCCTCCCCTTTCAATCTCTCCGGTCTTATCGATGGTGGTTACCAACGCCGATGTAAGCTCATTATTCTTGCAAAATTGGAGCAAGGACTTGAGTTCTCCAGGTTTTTCAAAAAAGCGGTTGCTCCATTTGACTTCGACCGCCCACAGCGGCTTTAGCCTTTTTTCGTCAAGTGCAATCATGTCCACTTCTCCCTGGAATTTGCCCACACTCCACCGTGCATACCACGGGGTGAACTGTTCACGGTGCAGCCATTGCGCATAGATCGCTGTCTCCACCATCGCGCCCATGGCGTCATCGGTTGCTGTCAGCGGTGAGAACAGTGCGCTTCGCAATGCGGGGTTGGTAAGAAACACTTTGTAGAAAACAGCGCGCCTGAATTTCCTCGCCGAATGGTCAACGCGATGGATGACACGGATAAGGAACGCTGCTTCCAGATACTCCAGGTATTTTTTTAAGAGGTTTTTTTCAACACCACTGCTTTTTGAAAGCGTGTCGAGCGATACTTCGTTGCCGCTATAAAACACCAGTGTGGTGAAAAAGGAATTCAGTTCCTGAACGTCCCGGATACCATAAAGACTGGGAAGGTCGCGCAACAGCACTTTGTCTACAATATCACTTTTGATATAGCGGGCGGGATCGGCCTGAATTTTCTCAGAAAAAATCATTTCAGGATATCCTCCAAAATTGATGTAATCCACAAAATGGCTGTTCAGTTCCTTGATATTGATCGTGGTAAAAAACTTCTTTAGATTTCCCTTCCAGGAGATGGTGCCCGGCCGCATGATTGCATGAAGGCCCTTCAGGTGGATGTACTCGTGGAATGTCAGCGGCGGCAGCATGAAATCTGTAAATCGCCCAGCTCCGCTTTCCCTGCTCTTCAGTTTCAACGCAGCGGCCGCAGACCCGGATACAATAAATTTCGTTTGCGGGTAACTATCCACGAGGACTTTGAGATGAACCTCCCAATCCTTCAGGTACTGAATCTCATCAAAGAAAACAAACCACCCTCCTGGTTCAGAAGTACCCGCCGCCTTGACTGCAAGCAAGAACAGCTGATCCAAACCCATGTGCAGGTAGATCGGATTATCGATGCTGATGAAGCAGATTTTTGGCCGAACAGCCTTCTCCTCCTCCATGAGACGGTGCACCGTATGGTGAATCATGACAGTTTTTCCAACCCGGCGGGGACCCATGAGAACGACAGCACGCTTTACATCCAACTCCTCAACCAAAGGGTAGAAGAGATCAAAGTACAGGCGCCGCGGCAGGGAATTATAAAAGGGGTCAATCGTACCCGTTGTCCACCACGGATTTTCAAACCTCATGCGGTCAATAACAAGGGCCTCTGGTATGGGCTTTAGTCTGGGCTTTTTTGACATATTCTAGTACTAAAATACAATTTAATATAGAATAATATAC
>Ga0163153_10003532_pt1 | contig 20792 bp, 18 predicted proteins | sample OliLakLV19MP6IB1_FD_148629 | JGI IMG/M metagenome (GOLD analysis project Ga0163153, IMG submission 148629) | Freshwater microbial mat bacterial communities from Lake Vanda, McMurdo Dry Valleys, Antarctica - Oligotrophic Lake LV.19.MP6.IB-1 | ecosystem: Environmental > Aquatic > Freshwater >...
TTGCCGATTCGATTGAGGCGACCGGGGCTAAGCTTCTCTACTTGCCGCCCTATTCTCCTGATCTCAACCCCATCGAGAACATGTGGTCGAAAGTGAAAGCCTCTTTGAGAGGCCAAGCCAAACGCACTGTCGCGACGCTCACCACGGCAATCGGCAGAGCGATGAAGGGCGTGACTGCACAAGACTGCCGAGGCTTCTTCCAAGCGGCAGGAATCAACGCTACAACAACATGAAAACCGCTCTAGTGCATACAGTGCATGCGTAGTAATGTGTGGAAGGACATTGGAAGCCATGTGTGTCGCCCATACTAGCGAAAAATCGCTTCACAAAGGTCTCCAGGAACTTCGCGATAGTGGAATAATCGACCGTCGCTTATTTGAGTGGGGAGACTCATTAAGGCAAGAGCGAAACATAGGGGCTCATGCGAGTGGTCAGCAAGTCAAAGCACAAGATGCACGCGACATTCTGGATTTCGCATCTGCGATTTGCGAGTATGTCTACGTTCTTACTGACAGATACGAAAACTATAAGAATCGCAAATCAGTTGAAAAGAAAGCCCCTTAAAATCAGTGTTCTTCACTGCGGCGGCACCATTAAAATATTGCGCTCGCGATCAGCAGCGTAAGACAAGCAAGCAAAGATATCTTCGCGTGTGAGGTCAGGAAAGTCACTGAGTATCTCCTCAACACTCATCCCACCAGCAAGATAATCGAGCACATCACCCACCGTCATCCTCATCCCGCGAATGCAAGGTTTGCCGCCCCGTTTGCCCGGTTCGATGGTGATGCTGCTGCGGTAGTCCATACCTTAAGGGTAGGTTGTCCCGAAGGCCGAGTCAATTTCAGCTTTCACCCGCCGCGAGTGGCGGGGCTAAATATTTAGTCACTCGCCTACATGTCATAATACAAACAAAACTCATACGGATGCGGACGCAATGCCAGCGCTTCGACTTCGTTCTTTTGCTTGTACGAAATCCAGGTGTTGATCACGTCCTGCGTGAACACATCGCCGCGGAGGAGGAATTCGTGGTCGCGCGACAACGCCGCAAGTGCTTCGCCTAGTGAGCCCGGCGTGCTGGAGACTTTGGCCAGTTCTTCCGGTTCGAGATCATAGATATCTTTGTCGAGCGGCTCCCCGGGATGGATTTTGTTCTGAATGCCGTCGACAACCGCCATCATCAGTGCCGAAAACGCGAGGTACGGATTCGAACTCGGGTCGGGACAGCGGAATTCGATCCGTTTCGCCTTGGGGCTGGGGCTGTACATCGGAATGCGACAGGCTGCCGAGCGATTGCGCTGCGAGTACGCCAGATTCACGGGGGCTTCGTAGCCAGGGACCAACCGCTTGTAGCTATTGGTGGTGGGATTCGTGAACGCCAAAATCGCGGGGGCGTGGGTGAGGATGCCACCGATGGCGTAAAGCGCTTCGTCGCTGAGTCCCGCATAGCCGCCGCCTGCAAACAAGGGTTGGCCACCCTTCCACAGCGAAATGTGCGTGTGCATCCCCGAACCATTATCGCCGTAGAGCGGTTTGGGCATGAACGTCACCGTTTTGCCATGCTTCGCCGCGACGTTCTTGATGATGTACTTGTACAAGCACATGTTGTCGGCCATCTGCACCAGATCATTATATTTGAGATCGATCTCCGACTGACCCGCCGTGGCGACCTCATGATGTTGCGCTTCGACGTCGAGACCGCAGTCGATCATGGTCATCATCATCTCATTGCGCAGATTCATGAGCTGATCAGCCGGTGGCACGGGGAAGTAACCTTCCTTGTGCCGGAGCTTGTAACCTAAGTTCGAGCCACGGCCCTGCGCTCGGTAATCGGTACCACGATTCCACTGGGCCTCATCGCTGTCGATGAAAAAGTAGCTGTGCTGCGGAGCTTGATCGAAGCGAATGTCGTCGAACACGAAGAACTCGGCCTCGGGACCAATGAAACAAGTGTCGGCAATGCCGGTGCTCTTCAGATAATTGACCGCCTTGCGGGCGACGTTCCGCGGATCGCGGGTATAATCCTCGCGGGTGATGGGGTCTTGAATGTTGCAGATCATGCAGAGCGTGGTGATCTCGGTGAACGGATCGATGAAGGCCGTCTCGGGTTGCGGGACGAGCAGCATGTCGCTCTCGTTGATCGCCTGCCAACCGCGAATGCTCGAACCGTCGAAACCCAGGCCATCTTCAAACACCTCTTCTTCGAGCTTCTCGACCGGAATGGTGAAGTGCTGCCACAGGCCGGGGAAATCCATGAACCGCAAGTCCACCGCGCGGACACCCCGCTCACGGCAAAGAGCCAACACATCTTGAGGCGTCATCATCACGGATAGTTCCTTTGAGAAGTGTCATTCCGAAAGGAGTCCCGCGACTTGAGGAATCTGGGTTCAATCCTCGCACGTTTTCCATACGTTGGAATAGTGCAGGCCAGATCCCTCGGTCTGCGAGCCTCTCTCGGGATGACAGCAATTTAGCGACCACAACAACACGACACGATACAAGAAAAAACCCCTTCTGGCCAGCGGCCAAAAGGGGCTTCATGTAAGCAATTTGCTTAGCGTCGATTACGAATGCCCATCAAGAACGCAGTGTCGCGAGAATCTCGCGGACCACCTTGTAGGGATCGGCATTCGACGCGGGACGGCGATCTTCCAGATAACCCTTCCAACCCCCCTGCACGGTGCCGATGGGGATGCGGATCGAAGAACCGCGGTCCGAGACGCCGTAGCTGAACTTGTGGATGGATTGGGTTTCGTGAAGACCGGTCAAGCGTTGGTCGTTGTCGGAACCGTAGGAAGCGATGTGCTCCTTGTGACGCTTGCTGAACTTTTCGCAGATCCCCTTGATCAATTCCTCGCCACCCTTGTCGCGAATCGGGGTGGTGGAGAAGTTGGTGTGCATGCCGCTGCCGTTCCAGTCGCCCTTGACCGGCTTGGGATGCAACTCGATCGTGAGGTTGTACTTTTCCGAGGTACGGAAGATCAGGAACCGGCTCAGCCACAGGTCGTCGCAAGCCTGCTTGGCACCTTTGCCAAACAGTTGGTATTCCCACTGACCCTTCATCACTTCGGCGTTGATACCCGTGACCGAGAGGCCGGCTTCGAGGCAAGCATCGAGATGATCTTCCACAAGATCACGACCAACGCAGTTCTTGATGCCGACCGAGCAGTAGTAGGGGCCTTGGGGACCAGGATAGCCATCGGTTGGAAAGCCCAACGGGCGGGCATCCTTCATGATAGTGTATTCTTGCTCAAAGCCGAGCCACAGATCGGGGTCGTCTTCAAACGTGCCACGGCCGTTCGTGGAGTGAACCGAACCGTCAGCGTTCAGGACTTCGCACATCACGAGCGAGGCATTCTTGCGCTGTGGATCTTTGACGATACGGACTGGCTTCAACAAGCAATCGGAACTGTGACCTTCGGCCTGTTGCGTGCTGCTACCATCGAACGACCAGCCGGGACAATTTTCGACCTTCTTGGGATCGCTGTCGACGATCTTGGTCTTGCTACGGATGTTGGGCTCGGGCTTGTAACCGTCCAACCAAATGTACTCTAACTTGTAACTCATCTTTCTGATGACTCCTCGATTGAATCGAAATTAACCTTGTGACTTGATTTGTCCCTACGGAAAATTGTTGTTGCCATTCCTTGATGACCTGAGCGGTCGCGGTAGGTCGGAAGACCAACCGACAACAATTTCCTAACTTTGTTTATCGCCTCGATATCGGGCAGAGAGATCCGCCAGACATCGTCAAATAGGAAGCGCCGCCTACGGCTCACAATTGCCTATTGTGAGCAAACCACCATCGTAGAAATATTGGCGTCCGACTGCTAGACGCTGGCCCTTTCCGTAGTATCAAAATTTTATCATGGTGCGGTTCCGAGCCGCGAATTCATGGCATGACAGTGCCGAAGCACGCTTCCAACGAGGGCACGACACCAACTACGCCCTGGATTGTTGGGAGAGACTGCATTTTCCCTAAACGATTGAATGGCCTATATTTAGTCCAATTCCCTCAGCTTATTAACGGCGGGTTGAGAATGTTCGTGCCCCAGCAGGTTGCTAGCGGCCATGACAGCTTATCCGCCAACCAGTCCCAAGCGTTACTGATGACCGATTCCTCATCCCCGCCGCCCCGCCGCAACCTGAAGTTCTTGCCCACTTCGGCAACCTTCAAACTGCTGGAACCCTTGGGTGTCGGCACGGTCGGCACGGTCTACCGCGCGGAAAGCCCCGACATCGCCGAACCAGTGGCCATTAAAGTCCTCCATCCCAACATCTCCCACGACGAGAACATCGTGGACCGCTTTCAGCGCGAAATCACGATCATGGAGCGGCTTAACCATCCGCACATCGTCCGCAACTACGGTGGCGGCATGATGGAGGGTCAATATTTCTATGCCATGCAGCTTTTGGATCGTGGCAATCTTAAAGAACGTATCAAAAAACAGGGCCCGCTCACCTGGCAACAGACCGCAGCTTACTCAGCGCAAATTGCCTCGGCCCTGCAACACGCCCACAACCACGGCATCATCCACCGTGATCTCAAAACCAGCAATTTGTTTTTTGACAAGGACGGCAAGCTGCTGTTGGGCGATTTCGGCATAGCCCGCGATACCCATGACGCCGACATCACCGACACGGGCGTTACGATGGGAACTTATGCCTACATGTCGCCCGAGCAAATTTGCGGCGACAAGGCGATCACCGGCAAGTCGGACCTCTATTCTTTGGGTTGCGTGATGTACGAGATGCTCACAGGCCGACCGCCATTCTCGGGAGCCAACTTCGCGCAAGTGTGGAGCCAACACCTTAACGACCAACCCAAGAGTTTGGGTGAGCAGGGGGTCGATTGCCCCGAGTGGCTCGAAAAGGTCATCATGCAACTGTTAGAGAAAGACCCTGAACGCCGGCCGTTCAACGCGCGAGCGGTGCAGGGGAATCTCAAGGATCATCTCATCGATGAGTACGGGCCCGACCTCTCGCAGTTCACGAAAAATTGACGCCGCTCGCGGCTTAGCGATCCACGACACGCGAGGACCGGCCTGCCGCTAAACCGCAAGCGATTGCGGCAAGAATCAGCGCAGTTCCTGGCTCCGGCACGGCAGTCATCGCACCAAGTGGCCCAGGTCCGTATTCGGCTTGCCACGCTGCTAAATCAGCGGCGCTAAACGGAGATGGCGAATCGCCACGCTGCCAGCGGAGAAAATCGCGGCCATCGACGTCGCCATCGCCATCAAAATCGCCGTCATTGGAAGCCCCGCCTACTGTGTTGTCGATAATCACGTCGTAGCTGTAGAAGGTGTTGAAACCATCCAGATAGAACTGGTGCACCTCACCGGAAGCGAGCGTTGCGTCGTACTCAATGGTTTCTTCAAATTCACCAAAGTCATTGAAGATATCAACGTATACGTGATAGTTCCCCGACTCATCATGGTCGCCAGCATAGTTGAAGTCAGGGTAACCCGTGACGATAAACGAGAACGAGCTGTCGTTGTTGATGGGAATGCCGAAGAGGGCGGAACCAAGTGATCCTTCCCAGGTGCCGCCGTCGTTATTCTCATCGGTGATGAACCCCGCGGAATTAAGAGAGGCGACCATCGTATCAGGAAAGGCGGCCCATGAACGGTTGCCGAGCACCATGACAGTGAGTAGGGAAATCGCTTGAAACTGTTGACGTAGCGACATAATGAAGCCTCCCGAAAAAATCTGCCTGCAATACCCCGTACAGTCAACCTAACCGCGTCGGGATGTCCGTGCAACAAGAATTGTCCGCATGCGCGATTAACCCGCTTCTTTCCCGGCCAAAATCGCCGACACGAGAATCGTGCGTACCATGGGCGTATCGAGTAAAACGCAGCTTAGCTCGCCAGGAGAACTGCAAAGTCGTTTTTTCCGAACCTCTTGAGTGGGAACATCGTAGTTGAAGGCTGCAGGGGGCTTCTTTTCTGTAGGAAGGAGCCTGGGATGCATGCGGCGACATTGCTGGATGTTTTTTCTCGATTGGACGATCCGCGTTCGGCGCGTGGGGTGCGGCATCCGTTTGCCGGCATGGTCGTGCTGATGCTGTTGGGGATGCTGGCGCGGATCCGCGAGATGGAGGTGCTGGTTCGCTGGGCGAAGGTCCATTGGGACCAACTCCAGGGGCCGCTGGGCTTCGACCGCCAAGAACCACCCTGCGCCACGACGATCAGCCGCACCCTCGCCAAGTGTCGCGTTGCTGAGTTTCAAGCAGCTCTCTCCGTCTGGATGCAAGCGGTGCTGGCCGACAAAAGGACCGAGGGGGTGGTGGCCGTCGATGGCAAGACGGCCAAGCAAGGAATCGACGACGACGGCGATCCGCTCCATATGCTCAACGTCTTCGTGCATGATCTGCAAGCGGTCGTCGGCCAATGGTCGACCGGGGCCGAGAAGACCAACGAACCAACGCTGCTGCGGCGCCATCTGGAAGAACTGCTCGAAGCCTATCCGATGTTGCGGCTGTTCACGGGGGATGCGATCTTCGCTCAGCGTCCCTTGGCCGAGTTGGTCTGCAGTCGCGGTCGCGACTACTTGCTGCAAGTGAAAGCCAATCAGGGAGATACGCTCGACGCGCTGGAAAACTGTTTTGCTCAAGCCACCGAGCGTCCGCCAGCCGCCCAGTCGACCAATAAAAGGGGGCCCTCGAAGAAACGCGTCGCTTGTGGGTCGATCTCGACAATGCCGACTACATCCGCGAAGTCCTCGACCTGCCTGGTTGCCGCCTAGCGCTGCGCGTGGATCGCGAAGTTCGCGCACCCCACGGAGAAGTTCTCTCGCGCGAGGTGCGCTACTTCGTGTCGAGTCTCGATCCCGAGTGCGTTACGGCAGCGGACCTGTTGCGGTATGTCCGCGACCACTGGCGGCTAGAAAACGGCCTCCACTTCTTGAAGGATCGCTGGTGGGACGAGGATCGCCACCATACTCGGCGACCCGGTCTCTCCGCCTGCCTGGCGGCGATCAACAACGCCGCCCTCTCGATCCACCGTCTCCGCTCAGATACCCAACTCCCCGTTCGAGCCGCTGCCGACTATATCGCTCGGAACCCTGCCATCGGCATCAGTATGCTCAATTCCTGACTTTGAAGTTCTCCTGCTTAGCTCGCGTATTTGTTGGATCCTTGGCTGACTTTCTGCTACATCCGTGCTCGATTATAATAAAGGTTGGTTTTTGTCCGTGATGGGTCAGAGCTAATCCTAGAGAGGGTCGCCATGCTTAGGTCATTCGAGGGTGTCTACAGGCAAGGCAGAGTTGAGCTGTTAGAAGTTCTGCCTCCCGATTTGGAAGGGAAAGTGATCGTCACATTTATGAAAGCTGGCTCGGTCGACCTAGTCGAGCGCGGAATCGACGAGCATCAAGCTGCCGACTTGCGTCATCGCTTGAAGGCTTTAGGGGAAGATTGGGACCGACCAGAGATGGATGTCTACGATGCCCTATAGCAGAGGGAATGTGGTTCTGGTGATGTATCTGGACTCGAACTTGCGCACAGCCAAGCGGCGGCCGGCCCTCGTCATCCAAGCAAATAATCTGCAAACGGGCTTGTCACAAGTCATAGTGACAATGATCTCGAGCAATCTGGCTCGCGCGGGACATCCGAGTCGTGTTACTATTCTGGCATCTTCCTCCGCGGGGAAACAAATGGGGTTGCGGACAGACTCGGTTGTGATGACCGACAACCTCGCAACGGTTCTCGAATTGGAGGTCGACCGTCTCCTAGGCAACTTGTCGGATATGACCACTGTGGACGACGCGTTACTTCATACGCTCGGACTTGGATAGAAGTGCGCGTGCGGAAATTGTTTAAATCACCTAATTGACCAATCCCTGATCGCCGCTAAATATCGCTAATAATCTCATAGACGATAATTAGAGGTGCAATGACATCTGTGCTTCTTTCCTGGCTAGCAGTGCCAGAAACGCCGGCACGAGAATCGTGCGCACCACGAACGTATCGAGCAAAATTCCCAGCGTTAGGGCGAAACCGAGTTCGATGATCCCGTTGAGCTCGCTCGTGGTCATCGAGATGAATGTCCCCGCCATAATGACGCCGCAACTGGTGATGATCCCGCCGGTCTCGACGATGGCGTTGCGCAATCCCTTTTGCAAGCCGTGGGCTTGTTGTTCTTCAAGCACGCGGGTCACGAGGTAAATGTTGTAATCCTGTCCGGCGGCCACGAGCAGCACGAACAAAAACAGCGGCACTTTCCAGTCGAGTCCTGTGAACTCCGCGCCGTAGAGCCACTGAAAAACAAGAGACGTAATTCCCACCGTGACGGCATAACTCAGCACGACCGAGACCATTAGATAAGCGGAAATGACCAGCGAGCGGAGCAGAATCAGCAGCACCACGAACACGGCCAGAATCACCAGCAACTCAATGCGAAAGCGGTCGGCCAGCGTCACCGTTTCAAGATCGCGGATGCCCACGGTCGGCCCCGTGAGAGCGAAACGTGCTGCGTGCCACGGCGATGCGGGATCATCGTGGACCTTGGCGAGCACTTTTTCCACCTCGTTCAAGGTGGCCACGGCCTCGCGTGAGAACGGTTGATCCGTGAGGATCAGAAACAGCCGCGTCACTTTGCCGGCGAGATCGCCTGCTTCGGAAACAAACACCGCTTTGGTGAGCGGGCTTTCCTTGGCGGCGAGGGCGAGCAATCCGGAACTCGAAAACAAACTCACACTCCCCGGCGGATCGCCCATGGGCTGGTAGAGGCTACGGACCTGGGCCACGCCCGCCAATTCATCGAGCGGCTTGGCAAGCTCCGCGATCTTAATCTGGCCATCAACGGAGTCGAGATTCCCGGCCTCGCTCTCGGCAAGCACGACCAAAGGGCCAATCTCGCCGGGAGGAAAGTAACGCCGGAGCATGTCGGTGCCGTGGCGGGAAACGCGATGGGGAGCGAGTTCCCCCAGCAGGTCGTAAGTCACCGGCACATTCCACCCCTGCCAAGCGAGCGGCAAAGCAATCAGCAAACTCACCACCAAGATCAGCGCGGGGCGACGCAGCACGGCATCGGCGATGCGCTCCCACAGTCGTTGCCAAAAGGCATCCTCACTCGTGGCGGGATTGATGTAAGTCCCCAAGCGCGTGGCCAAGAGCGCCGGCACCAGCGTAAGACACGCCAACAGCGTGATCGCCAAACTAATCGCGATTGTAGGTCCACTGTAAGCAAACTTGCCAAAAGCGGCGAACGCCATCATCGCCAGTCCGACGATGGTGGTGAACGCGCTCGCCACCAGCGCACCACCCACGCCGTCGAGCGCATTGGCAAGCGCCTCGCGCAAATCTTGCCCCTGTCGGCGCTGCTCGCGAAAGCGAGCCGTCAGAAATAAACAAAAGTCGGTACCCGCGCCAAACAACAACACGATCACAAAAATCTTGGTGGTGGTGAAGACGCGGATAGCCACGGGAAAATCGGGATGATGCTGGCTCCAGTTGGCAAGCACGGTAAGCAAATCAATCGATACCGTGGCAGCCAGACCGATCGTCAGCAGTGGAATCACCACCAACATCGGCGAGCGATAGATCACCAACAGGGCGAGAGCCACAAGAATGATGGTGGTCGTGTGCGTGTTTTCCACGCTCTCCGCCGCAGCGCTCAACATATCGCCGCCAACTGCCGCAGAACCGCTGATGCCGACTTCCAAACCCGCCGGGGCCTCGGCCCGCGCGGCAGCCACGATCCGCTCCACCGCGGCCAACAGAAAAATGTTCTCGGTCGCCATGAATTCATTCTTCAGACGCACCACAATGCGCTGGGCTTGGCCTGATTTGCTGCGGAGCGATTCCCCCACCACCGGCATTTTCTCGTTCCAAACATCGATCACGCCGAGGTCAGGCTCCTCGGCAATCTTGTTGCCGAGCCGCAGGGCGAACTCCCGATCCTCGATGGAAAGCTCCGCATCTTGCCGCGCAAAGACCAACACGATCTGGCTCTTGGAGACATCCGCGGGAAAGGCCGCCGCGCTGAACCGCTCCCCTTGGATGAGCATCGTGTCGGCGGGGAGTTGTTCCAGATCACCGTCGCGGGCCACCGTCGACCATTTGGGGACCACGATCCGCAACCCGATGGCCGCGCAGACCCACGCCACGATCACGATCCAGCGATAGTCGTAAACCAACTGTCCCCAGCGTTTCCAGAAAACAGCGGGAGTAGAGTGAATCGGCAAGTCTTTCACGGCAACTTCCGGTGTCACGACAATGGGGTCTGGCAAGCGGCCCCTATCATGCCATGCCTGCGAGGAAGTGCCAACCGGTTAAGGTAACAATCGGCCAACAAAAAACGGCAGCGACATACCTTGTTGCGGACGCATCGTCATTCCCGCGCAGGCGGGAACCCACTTCCTCACTCCCCCATCGCTTGCGTCTTGGCGAGCAGCCAGTCGCTAAGGCCTGCAACAGAACTTCACTCCTGCCATCGACGATCCTGGAGCTGCCAACTACGGGATACGCCACTCGAATTCCTGGGCGACACGAATGAGTCCAATCCGGATGAAGCGGCCCTGCTGGCCGTCCCCGTCTTCTACGCCGGTGGCGAGTGGGATGCCGAGGCCCAGCTCTATGTCATGGGTGGCCGGTTCTACGATCCGTATGCGGGCCGCTGGGTCACCGACGGCGGCGGCGAGAACGGCTACAAATTTGCCGACAACAACCCAGTTCGCGAGCGGGTGATCGGCGAAACAGTCTATAGCGGAATGTTTGATGACTACAGCTATTACCTCAATCCGCTCAACAACGATCCTGGGGTGGGTGGCTACTTCTTTGGCGCGGGCAAGGTGTTGGGATGGACCGCGTTTGCGGCCGGTTCGGCGGGAGCGGGCATTATTTATGGCGCGGGAGTGCTGACGACGGCCGCAGGATATGGCACAACCACGGCCTATGCCACGGCCACCGGAGGTGCTGTCGCGGGAGGAACTGCTGCCGCGATGCAAACCTACGCCGCCAATCCCAATGCTGGCCTGCACGAATATGCGTTCGGTGTGGGGCTAGGAGCCGGGTTCGGCGGACTGTTGCCGGTTGGCGGATTCGCCGACTTGGGTGGTTCGCTTCTTGGGGGTGGAATCGAAGCCGCGGCAGGTGGCGATTTCTACGGGAACGGGTTACAATTCGGGGGATTAGTGGGAGGAATTGTTGGCGGAGGCCTGTCAAACGGCTGGCGCGCGGTCGCCTGGCAGGGAGGCGGAGCAGCCATTGGCGGCGGAGTCGGCTATGCCTACGGCGGTGACGCGAGCAGTGCGCTACTCGGAGCAAATCTCGGCTCGCTTGGTGGCGGAATCGCGCAAGTTCGATACCAAGGGCTGCGAGGAAGATTTGACCCAAAAAGAATTGTGATCGACATTGGGGGCGAAGGCCGTCACGCAGACGCTCTCAATGTCAATCCCTTCAGGGTCACGACTACGACCGGTGCCCCCGGACGGCCTATTCCTAATCACGTTCCGTTTGACGGCAAGCGTCTGCCGTTTGGTGATAGATCTGTTGATATAATACATCTTGAGAACTCTCCGATTCGCCCGGATACGATCGCGGAAATCAAGCGAGTTCTTCGTCCTGGCGGAGAGATTCGGCTTGTAGGTCCGGAGGATGTCTCTGCCAGCTTGCACCAGCAGATAGCTGATGCCGTTGGTGGTCGGGTGTTCCAGACCACTGTGCCAACTCGGCATGGTGTCCCAGCTTTGTACACAAATATTATCGTTCCGGCGAGATGATTAGATGGGATTTGAGATCATTATGGGCAACGACCACTACCAAGTGAAGTTGTCCGATGAACCAGATTGGGTTTTTGGGTTGCAGTCGGGTGATAAAATAGCATCAGTCGGTACTGGCCCCTGCTTGGTGGTGGCGTTTTCAGTGTGGAGTACGCCAGACCGCGAAGAAGCATATAAAGCGATTGAAGTTGCGAAGACACAAGGCATGTCCGTTCGAGTCGGCCTCCTACCATACGACTTTCCAGAAGAAATCGAAGCGTGGTTACCAAGCCAAGCGGAAAGACCTGGCGCTGTCGTCAGCGAATCAACGACAGCTCAAGGAGCTGTGCAAGTGAATATTTCGCAAAAAGAACAGGCGAGCCCTGTGTGGTTGGCTGTGCAGGACGGAAAACCGTTTGAGATTCGTCAAGGATCATTGAAAGACGGCGAGATTGCAGCATTGCTTTCAATAGTCGAAGAGAGTGCTAGGTAAATTCAAAGGTGTCGGGAGTCTTCGTTTGACAAGCAGATGAAAAACCGGAAGCACGTTTTTTTCTATCATCGCTCCCTCCCATTAATACTTTCTGATTAGCGCCCATCAGCGTGAATCAGCGGTCACTCTTTTTCGTGCCAAAGTAGTAAGGGTTGGGGGCTAGGAGGCGGGGACTTGTTTGCGAAATTCATCGCCAGTCCCCAGCCCCCAGAACCCAATCCCACAGCCGGCCAAAAATCACAACAGAAATGGCCGCGCGCTTGTGCTAAAATACACCTCGTTCACGGCAACGGACTGTTTCCTTGCTGTGGCGTCGCATAGGTACGTTCGCCAATCGGCCGGCTATCGTCTGGGCACCTGCTGTCGTTTTCAAGTGCAAGTGTTTGGGCACCGATTTCTTGAGAAGTGATGTCACGAACGAAACGTCAGCGACAACAGGCCACAACCAGTTCCAAAGCCACGAACAGTTTGCCCGCCGTGGGCGCCCACGGTTTTTGATTTGTCCTTGGTTAGTAGTCCGTGGTCAGTAGCAAACAACTGACCACGGACTACTGACAACCATCAACTGCGCCAAAACCAATCCCCACGGATTGGCTACTTGTATGCGCTCGAGAGTCGTGCCACAAGAATTTCCCAAAAAGCGTCTAAAACGAGAGCTTTTTTCAGCGCAACCACAACATGTAGTAGCAACGGAGTAGCTAACCACTACATATCGCCCCTACAGATCGTTATTTTAGCCGTGAGATCGTTTAGCCGTGAGAGGATCGCAGCAAAAAATTGAACTCGGCAGCGGCTTGGGACATTTGGGGCCGTTGCGGGCCAAACAAAAACGGCAGCGCGCCTTCGTGGCGCGCTGCCGTGGTGTCATGATCGCATTAAGATTAACCTGGATCCCCGCCTGCGCGGGGATGACGGCTACAAATCAGCTTTCGGCGGCGGGCAAGCGCTTAGCCTTGCTGCCAGGGCCGCGTTGCACCCGCGTGATGCGGCGGTCGGCTTTGAACGGCATGCCGTTGACCACGCAGCCGATGAGCCGGATGCCCAAGCTCTTGAGTAACTCCGAGGCTTGGTGAATACTCCGCACGCCGCTGTGATCACGCAGCACCGTGAGAATCGCACCATCGATGTGCTGGCCAATCGACAACGAATCGGAAAGACCTAGCACCGGGGCACCGTCGATAATCACGAAATCGAACTCGGCCCGCAACTTCTCGAAGATCGGCTGCAACTGATCGGTGGCCAGGGCATGGATCGCGTCCATGTCGCAGATGCCGGCCGTCATCAACCACAAGCCTTCGGTGTTGGTGGGGCGAATCGCGTCACTGATTTCGATTTCCGAACGCAGCAGTTCGCTCACGCCGTCTTCCAACGGCATGCCGAACAATTTGTGCAGCGCGGGATCACGCAGATCGCCGTCGATCAATAATGTACGGCGTCCCGCCCGAGTCAAACTCAAAGCCAAGTGGCTGGCTACCGTCGTGGAACCTTCCATCGACGAAGGACTCGCCACAAGCACAATCTGTCGGGGCCTTGAGGTGGAATCGTGCATCAACGTGGCCCGCACGTTGTCGATCGATTCCGACAACTGAGCGGCGGTGATGCTGCCGGGGGCCATCGATTTTCGCGAGGAGACGGTCGGCAAGACGCCGAGCACGCGAATCCCCAAGCCTTCATCCACATCAGACGGTGAGTTCAACTTACGACGGCGGAATTCCAACAAGGCGATGCCGTAGCACGTGCCGCAGAACGCCGCGATGGCACCAAGCGTGGCGATCGCATAACGCTCGAACACGTTAATCTTCTCCGTCGAAAACGGCGGTTGAATCACCTTGATCTGCTCCGCTGCAGCACCTTCCTGAATGTTCCAACTACGGAGTTTGTAATCCATCGTTTGGGCAATCTCACTGAGTTGGTCGACTTCCGCTTGGAGCATCGCCAGCTCGCCATTGCTCTGACCGAGGGCGTTAATCTGCTCTTTCTTTCCATCCAACTCGGTCTGCAATTCCGTCATTTGCTGGTTGATCATTTGACGACGCATCAAATACTCGGTCATGACCAACTGCAACTGATCGTTGGGAGCCGTCTTGAGCTTGTTGCGAATCTCGGCTTCCGAGCGCATTCGGTAGTCTTCTTGTTGTTGCCCGATCTGCTGCATCTGTTGCTTCAAGCGATTGATCTCCGGCGTGGCCCTCTTGCTGATCGACTCGAGCTGGAGAATCTGCTGCGAAATCGCGTACTGCTGCTGCTGGTATTGCTGGATCGTGGGATCGGCATCCAGCGCGGCAGCCACTGCGGCAGCCAAGGCGGCGGGGCTGTTAGCGGCACGAGTTTGCAGTTCGCGATTGACCTCCAAGTCCATCAACTCTTCCTTCATTTTGATCATCTGGCCGTTAATCACACTAATCTCACGAATCAGCATGTTCAACTCGGCATTGGCGTTGGGGGATTGGGCTCCACCCAACTCCTCGCGGAGAGTTTCCACGCGATCAATCTTCTCTTTCAACTGTTCATTGATCTCCGCATGGAGTTTTTCCATGCTGTTGTGCATTTCGATCTTGCTGGTGCGGTCGGCAAACACCACGTCATTCTGATAGGCAGCAATGACAGCGTCCACGACCTTCTTCATATCCTCAGGGTTTTCTTGCCCCTCGTATTTCAGCATCAGAATCTTGCTTTCACCGGGGAAAGAAACCTTGAGATCTTCGGTCAGCCAGGCCACTTCATTAGGGCGATGACTTAAGACGGCATTAAGCTCGGCAATATCTCGTCGAGCGAGCGCCGCTTTGAGCACGAATTGGCTTTTCAAAAGGGTCAATTGTGTTTGCTGGAAGATTTCAAACTCTTTCGGATTAGTGCGTCCCGAAGCACCTTCAAAAATGTCGCCGGCTTCTTCCGTTTCGACCTGTAGGTACGCCACGATCTGAGACGAGAGCGGGAACATATACATCAAGAGCAGCCCCGCCAACCCGGCGGCCAACGTGCCCAACAGCAGTGCCGAGAGCCAGCGCCGCCGCAGGCAGTTCATCAGCCAGGTTTGATTCAACGGGCCGGTCAGAATTTCCGGACCGTGAGGCAGCATGGGCCCCTGCACGGCTGGCACGGGAGCCGGGTAAGAACCCATCGGCACCATTTGCATGGAACCGTTCCCATCGACCGATGGGGGATACATCACTTGCGAATCGCTAAAACCAGAATCTTGTTTCACCATCAAACACCTCTCTGATTAACCGCTCGGTTGACGTGTTCTGTCGCCACGGGACTCAATGAGCTAATAGTACCGGCATACAGTCCGGTTGTGTCGAAGAAAAGATTTTTTCCGCTGTCGTACGAAAAGGCCAACTGAAATGCACCTGCTGCTGGGGCGAACCACCAAGCGGCTCCCCCGACCTTGGGCATCGTTGATTGCAACTGGCGGACCAAAGCGAGCAAACCGAGAAATTCCGCGATTCCACCACACGTCATCCGTGGGACAGTTGGCAGCATGTCTCTAATTTTCACCACTTTGTAGCTTCCGGACAACCAAGAATAGAAACCAAGAGCCCACAAACCAAGACCCCAAAAGCAAGAAGACCAAGCCTGCCTTATCCATGCGCCGCGCCAAAGGCGGCATAATCGTCAGATTCCATCGGCACGGTCAATTTGTTCAGCAGCGTCATTTCAACCCACAAGAATCCTAGCGCGATCGGCATCATCGCCAAGCCCGCCCAGTTGTGGGTGTAATGATGAATGGCTTCGCTCTCGGGGTACGCGACGTACAGCAAGGCCGTCACGACGATGCGAATAATGTTGGTCGCCAGGGCCACGGGAATGGCAAAGACCAGAATGGTCAGCCGATCCCACCAGGGGCGATCGATAATCATCGCCAAGGCCACCGACATGGCTCCGAAGATGGTGCCCATCCGCAGGCCGCTGCAAGCATCGGCCACTTCCAGGGGAATTTTGTCGATGATGATGTGGCTGCCCTCGCGTAACGCTGGCACGCCCAAAAGTTGCAGAACCCAAGTGCTGCACGCCGCGGCAAAACGCTGCAATTGCAACAGTACCGTATTCTCAAGCTTCGAAGGCAAGGGAAACATGAACACCAGGAACGCAACGGGGGGACCAGCCCACCGCAACATATCGTACCCCCCCACCATTTGGCAGACCCCCAGCAAGGCTCCGATATAGGTCAGGCGATCAAGGGGGTTGTAGTCGTAATACGCGGCATAGAGCCGAATCAGCAAGCTGACGAACAGAATCAACACGCCGATCCAACGCTCCATCGCTGGCACGTTGGTAAGCTGCTTGCGGCGCGCCCAGAACAAACCCGCCGCAAACACGGGGATGATATAGCCGTGGGAATACAGGCCGTCCGACCACGAATGGGCGGTATAAGCGAGCATGTTCCAATACCCGGCGGTAAGCAGCACGACCAGCAGCCCAAAGACGATCCAAGCGGACTTTTCCTGCTCCGCGTTCAGCGGGGCCGCTTCGTCTTCGAATTCATAGCTGGCAAAAGGATGGATCTGACTGGCCATGTACAAAATCTCTTACCTCAAACGGACTCAATGATATTGTGATGTGCTCTCGGCGGCGGAGGAACTGCTATCATGTCGATCCGCAGTTCGCCGGTCAGCGCGCAGGTTTCTCATGTCTTTGAGAATCTGGACGTATCCGGAGTTCTGGAACAGCTTGGGTTCAAAGAATCCTTCTTTTTCAAGCTCGAAATCGAGCCAGGGCAGCTTGCCGTGAACCTCAGAACGGTATGTGGCCACGCGAGCGGCGCACTCGTTACCTGACTTTGAGAATAAGCGTGTTCAGCCAATCTGTCAAACCGTTGGGCAGCGATTCCTCCACCGGAAACCATTCCCGCACAACGATTTAGCTCGACCGTAGCGGTTCTGCCGGTTCTGTGGTGTTCGTGGTCAGTTTGAGGTGCCCATGAAGGCCAACCCAGCCGGACCGAAACCTCGGTCCGGGAATTCGCAACGTCGGCCACATCTCCGGTTTGCTAGCAATCAAGCACGCGAATTCCCTGGAATTGGCAAGACAAACCAAAGTCGCTGTTAAACTTTACCGATTATAGGCATTGTAGCTGTCAGGTAACGGCTGACGGTTGCGGGTGCGTTGACGATTGCGTCGCATTCGCGGCCGAACAAATCATGTCGCTCGAAGTGAGAAACTCCGATGAAGCTGGGCAACCATAATCATTCGCATCCTGGGAAAACACTCGCGGTGCTAGCGCTGTTGCTTTGTGCCCCAGGTTGTACCGCTTTTCTTGCTCCACGCGATCCGTTTCCGGCGACTCCTCCCGAGCCCCCGATGGAAAGTACGGTTCCGCGGGAACTCGAAAAGGTGACGCTGCCTCGATATGTGATCGAACCGCCGGATATTCTGTTGATTGAAGGCGTAAAGTTGGTTCCCAAGTCGCCCCACAAGATCGAGACATTCGACGCGTTGTTGGTCCGCGTTTCGGGAGCCTTCCCGGATCGCCCCATCGACGACGCCTACTCGGTGGACGCCGACGGCAGCATCAACCTCGGTCCCACCTATGGTCGAATCAAAGTCACCGGCCTCACGATTGAAGAAGCCGAAGACGAAGTTCGGCGTCAATTGCAGCAAATTCTTTCGGATGTCGATGTGTCGATCTCGCTCCTACAATCCGCGGGAGCGCAAGCAGTCACGGGTCAACACTTGGTCGGCCCCGACGGTCGTGTGAATCTCGGCACGTATGGAGCCGCGTTCGTGGCGGGCATGACCATCGAGGAAGCTCGCAAGGCCATCGAAGCTCAGCTATCAAACAAGCTCGAAGCACCCGAAGTGTTTGTCGACGTGTTGGCCTACAACAGCAAACTTTACTACGTGATCACCCAGGGTGGTGGTTTTGGTGATAATGTGGTGCGGCTCCCCATCACGGGCAACGAAACCGTGCTCGATGCGGTCGCAAACATCGGCGGTATTTCGCAAGTGTCGTCCAGCAGAATGTGGATTGCTCGCCCCGCGCCCAACGGCGTTGGCTGCGAGCAGGTGCTGCCCGTTCAATGGGAGGACATCACTCGTGGTGCGTCCACCGCGACAAATTATCAATTGATGCCTGGCGACCGGCTGTTCATCGCCGAAGACCGTTACGGCAAAGCGACCGCAACCCTGTCCAAGATCTTGCGTCCGTTCGAGTCCTTCTTCGGCTTCGTCTCCCTGGCAACCTCAACCCTCAACCGTATCGACCGGTTTGGTCTAGGCAACACGTTCTAATCGCCTGAACCAATCCACCAGATCAGCATAATGCGAATTTGATACGCACTCGGTGACGTACCGAAAAAGGTAACCTTATGACACCTGCAAATACCAGCGAGCGATTCACCATGAGCGAAGGAATGTTGATGTCTCGGATCGCGAAACTTCGCCGAAGTAATGGAGCCTTCAATCTCGCTGCGGCAGCCATGCTGGGTTTAACGAGCCTGGGGTTAGCCGACTCGGCACATGCTCAGGTCCATCATGGGGTCCACGGCACGTTGCCGGCCACTCCCTGTCCTTGTGCGGCCGATGGCATGTGCTATCCCCGACGCGAGACATGGGGCAATTACAAAACGCACTGGCGCGCCTGGCCGGGCGAGACCGTGGGTCTTTCCCCCACGCCAGCCGACGGAGGCACTCCTGGCATGAAGGAGCAGCTCCCGCCCTATATGCGACCATCCGTTGACCAAGAAGATTTACGTGGGCCAGTGAAACCGATACGTCCCGCCGCGCCAGCGGCCGACGGCGCGGCAGCAGCCGTTGAAGCGGGCTTACCACCCTTGAATGGCGGCGCTCAACCGGCTCAACCCGGCGGCGCGGCACCTGGAGGGGCACCTGCGGCGGCACCTGCCGAAGAGGGCGAGGAAGCCGCTCCCCCGGCAAACGATGCCCTCGAACTGCCAGGCTTCGGACCGCAAGGGAGCTTGCAACCACTGCCCCAACTCGAAGAGGGTCCACCCGCATTGCCAGCCGGTTTGAGCCAAGCACTGAGTGCGCAACCCGGCACAGCGGTGAATCTGACGCAACAGCCAATGCAGCGTCCCACGGTCGCGGCGAATCCTAGTGCCGTTGTACGACCCGTAATCAACGCCGTGCCGTCTAACTCGCGGTATGTCACACCGGCTGCCGCGATCGACACGAGCCACATCGAACTGGCCAATCCCGCCGCGAAGAATGTCCAAAAGTCGATGGAACAAGATCTCGAGCAAGCCATCTATTTCGAGGCCTCGGACATGTCCCCAGGCCAATAATTTGGCCAGCAGTCGAGACCTATTTCGCCGGTTTTGCCGCTTGTAGGCTCTGCGTACGCCATCTTCCCGGCTCACCCCCAGGGCATTTCTTGACAGTCGGCGGCTTCACGCCTACCGTGAAACTACCGGTCTTGTTTTCTGTCACGTCTTTTCCTGGGTCCACGCCATGGTTCGCAGTCTGTTAATCCCCGCCATCTCGGGCGGTGTCTTGATCTTCACGCTCTGCTTTGTCGAACAGTTTTACCTGCGCGACTACTGGAGTCAGCCTGGACTCGAAGCAGGGATCATGGGCGAACGGTTCCAGAAAGTTCCCAAGGAGATCGGCGACTGGAAAGGCCAGGATCTGTCGGTCGACGAGCAAGTCAAGAAAACCGCCGGTGCCGTCAAGTATGTTTCCCGGCTCTATAAAAACGAAGAGACGGGCCGCGAGGTGAAGTTGTGGCTCATCGTCGGTCATTCCCGCGACATCTGCCGACACACACCGAACATTTGCTATCCCAGTTCCGGCTTCCGCCAAGATGGCCGACAAATCCGGCATCAGGTCGCGCTCGAGGACATGGAGCCCGGTCAATTTTTCACCGGCAAGTTCATCAAAGACGATGTTCACGGCCGCCATGCCGAGCGCGTCTTCTGGGCGTGGAATCACCCCGACTCCGACAAATGGGAAGCCCCCAGCGATCCCCGCCAGCACTACGGCTTGTCACGCGCGCTCTACAAGATGTACTTCACCAGCAACGTGCTCGCGAACGAAGATACGGCACAAGACAACGTCGCCGCCGAGTTCGCCGCGTTGATGCTCCCCGAAGTCGACAAAGCCCTCTTCCCCGAAAGCCACACGGCAAAAGCGTCGGCATCGACGGACAAAGCCGACGAAACCGCGCTGATGGAAGTCGAAACCGTGGAAGAAGCGGATGAACCGGCGGAGACGGAATCGACCGAAGGTGAGTCCACCGAGGCTGCGGCGGAATAATCGGACTGCTACCCGAGCAAACCCTGGATGAGTTTGCCGCCCCCCGCGATCTTCATCGGTCGGCCATTGTTTGCGGTGAAGTTCTAACCCCTTTTTTCATGAATGTTGGTTTGGAACGAATTGCTACAAACGGGAAACTTCTAGAGCGGTTTTCATGTTGTTGTAGCGTTGATTCCTGCCGCTTGGAAGAAGCCTCGGCAGTCTTGTGCAGTCACGCCCTTCATCGCTCTGCCGATTGCCGTGGTGAGCGTCGCGGTGGTGCGTTTGGCTTGGCCTCTCAAAGAGGCTTTCACTTTCGACCACATGTTCTCGATGGGGTTGAGATCAGGAGAATAGGGCGGCAAGTAGAGAAGCTTAGCCCCGGTCGCCTCAATCGAATCGGCAA
>Ga0163153_10003533_pt1 | contig 20782 bp, 19 predicted proteins | sample OliLakLV19MP6IB1_FD_148629 | JGI IMG/M metagenome (GOLD analysis project Ga0163153, IMG submission 148629) | Freshwater microbial mat bacterial communities from Lake Vanda, McMurdo Dry Valleys, Antarctica - Oligotrophic Lake LV.19.MP6.IB-1 | ecosystem: Environmental > Aquatic > Freshwater >...
AAGTTCAATGCATCCCATGCCGCTTTTCAGATGCTCTGCTTCTCATACAACATGATGAGCTTGCTGCAGCACGTACTGTTCAACAGCGCAACGCACGTTGCCATGCGTCGCATCACACTTGAATGCATTGCAATAGGATCGTGGATTGTCCATTCAGGTCGCCATACGATTCTAAAGCTCGTCTTGCCCGAAAAAAGGAGGACTGCATTTATGAAGCTATTCGACGATTTGGTCGATATTCGGCCTCCAATTCAACTCCCTATTGCATGATCCGGGTTTAAATATCATTGGAGAGGAGAGGAACGATGAAAGCTTTAGTATTTGCTATCGCTCTTTGTTTTATGATGCTTCCAACTTATGCTGTCAGTCAGCCACAAATCGATTGTCCGTGGTGGATGACGGGTTGCAGCGATCCATGGACTAGTGCTACAGTCTCGGTATGGGTTGAAATCACTGCGGTACCACCATGTAGTGCTAAAGTGACAGCGTTTTATGCATGGCGATGTAACGACGTCGAAGTTCAGGATCTTTTCATGAGGTACACTGATGTAAATCCACCCGGATGCATTACACCAGCCAATATGATGCTTCTTTGGGGCACACCAGCATTTATGGGCCCAGCACTTAGGGCAGTCGAAAAGGAAATTGCTACGGCAAGAGCGGACGCAATTGGTCCAACATGCTGCCCATGTCCAAATGCCCGCACGACGCTAACTTCCAAGTATGCAAACTGCAGAAAGTGCGTCGTGCAATATGTGTTTCCAGATGGTAGTATATCTAATGTGGATTACAACCCCATGTTACCTTGGTCCTACTATGCCACTCTTTATTCCTCAACTGGTGGAGTGGCTGCCTCCACAGGACTGGTATCTTGTTCCACGGGAATGTGTTGTTATCGATCCACAAGTTATTGTAGGCTGGAGGGTGTTCTTCAGGTAACGCACGGTGAATGGCAAGAAGGAAATTTTCAATGCATCATTGAGCCATGCATTTTTAAAATGTGTCAATACTAACATTCAAGAGATTGTGCCCGACGACTTCTCTAGGGTTCGACTCTAGATATTGTCTTCAATCTTCTACGCAATTTCAGATTTGTATCAACGACTGGTCGCGTCATGTGACCAGTCGTGTGGCACGGCTGCTAATTTGTGAAGCATCCACATTAGGAGTCAAATGAAAAAAAATGTAATACTGCCGTTTATTCTAGTGTTGGTCGTTGCATCGTCAATGTATTCCCAATCGGTGAGGCATCTCACCGATTGCGGACGTGGCGCGTCATTTGTTTCGAATGCTATTCTCCGAAGTGATGGGACGGTAATGGTCGTCGGCGACCTCGGTCGCGTTGGAACTTATGTGGCTGGTGCAAGCAGAATAGCTTGGCAGTGTCTTCCTATTCAGAAATTTCTTTATGACGTGTGGTCGCGCAATGACACAACCATAGTCGTCGGTGAAGCAGGTGCGGTCTGGTTCTCGATTGGATATGAAGGATGGATGCCATCGTCCTTGCCAAAGAAAGAAACTGTTCGCTGTGTCATCGTACATAATGACACAGTCTATGTGGGCACAGAGGAGGGCAGTGTGTGGGAATGCGGGAATATTAGAAATGGAGAGTGGGTGCGTTCCTATGTGGCGAAGGCGTCGATAATCGAAATGTGCTCCTCCGATGGCAGACTCGCTGTAGTTGGAAAATTGGGGGGACTCTATGAACGCCGATCAGAATGGGTCGATCTATCGAAAGAGAATTCAACTCTTGAGTTTGCATCAATTATAGCCCTTGGAAACATATATGTGATTGGTTCTGATTCGGGGCAGGTCTATCGATACTCGACTACATCTGGTATTTGGTCAGCATATCAATTGATGTTACCGTCTGACAATTTTACCATGAATGACTTTCGCGGCAGAGCCGACAAGACACTTTCCATCTCTCAAGGATTGGACGGAGAATTGTTGGCGACAGGAAATTATTATCCTGGATTTTCCAGTGGAGTTGGAGTTCATCGAAGCATAGATTCTGGTATAACGTGGCAACATAGGCCTTTCCCTGATGATGTCGTGACAGACATCGTAAGCCTTATGTACTGTCCTCTAGTTGGCATTGTCAATGGTCGTACATTTCTCGTTTCTGCAACAGCCGGATATCCGATAAGCATATATGAATCAGACCAATCTATGACCTCGTGGAATTCAAGGTTACGCTCGCAGGATATCTTTCGAAACTTAGATACCATTGTGAATGGTGTACAAGGCCAGTGTTCGACAGTAGTCCGTGGAGCTTCCACAGTTGCGGCATCAAATACATTTATATGTTTACAAAATGATGTCGCCACAACGAGTGCGTTTAGTTCACTTGTGGAGAAGATATCTCGAATAGTAGAAATTCACCTCGAGACCGATACTATTACATTCGACACGATTGCATTATTGAATGGTCAGTATACGTCGATGCATAGGATTGGAGGAGTAGTTTATATGGGTGGAGACTCAGGGAGGATCGCAAGCTCCTCGGATGATGGAGTTACTTGGTCTGTTGAGGTTATCGATGACATTGATTTTGACAATTTCATAGTTACTGAGGTCTTTCTGCGCGGCGCGGATTTGTTTGCAGCTGCGTTCAATGATAATGACGGTGATCGCGCATGGCGCATTCACGGTATTGTCGAGAGGTCAAACGGAAGATGGAGACATTCAAGCGTGCAGCCCCCTGCAAATACACGAGTCACTGTTGCAGACATCGCAACCAATCTGGACGGTCAAGCCGCAGTATTAGCCTCGAATCTGGACGAAAGTAATAATTGGAAATACGCCATATACCAGTACGATACGCAAACGGCGTCGTTTAATGTCTTGTCGCTATTACCACTAGAATCGACAACAACACCCCAAATATTTTACTCCAATAACACCATCGGTGTTTTGATACCATCGCGTCTATTTAACGTATACATGAGGTGTCTGTATTCAAATGCAGACTGGCACTGTGACACTGTAAAAATCAAGGTCGATTCAAGTTTTCTGCCATTAAATTCTATTGCTACAATTCTTGTTGAGGATATTGGGGATAAGCTCGTTGGGAAAGGGTTTTTTAGAATGATCTCTGTAGACGACGGACTCCATTGGTTACCACTTCCTAACGCGACAACACTGTTTCGGGGCTCGACTTTGTTCGCGACTGTAGATCAGTTGAGAGTTCTCGTAGGTGGATTTAATGATTATTTCTCGATCATTACACTCGACTCCACGTCTACATCCATTAATTATGGCTCGACTCAAGCCTTGAATAGTATTTGTAACCCGATACATTTTATGAGTAATACTCGGCTCGTGAACTATCGCGTATATGATTTGCTCGGTCGCCTGATATCAACTACAGAGACTACGTCGTATCTCGATGCTATTGATCAACCTGCAATAGAAACGGGCCATGTATATGTTTTGCAGATGACCACAGGAATAGAGTCGTGCTCAATGCTATTTACGCGCTAAAATCTAAGCACCGAGTTTCAAGGAGTCTTTATCTACATCATCGTCAACGACCTCCTCTGTCCGACAGGAGCAGCCACAGCTGCGCACCTCAACCACGCCGCATTGTATCCACCCGAGCAAGTACGTCTTGCATCGTCACGTTCCAGTAGCTATGCGATGAGCAAAGCGGGAACGATGTGCTGTGGCAGCAGTGTGTAGTAGCGAGCGGGTGCAGTGTTGTTGATATGTTCGAGTACGTAGTGCAGCCAATGATAAGGATTGATACCATTCAGGTGACACGTACCGAAGAAAGATCGGTACATGGCAACATTTTGCGCGCCGTCGTGTGAACCGGCAAAGAGCCAGTTCTTTCTGCCCAATGCGATGGGTCGTATCGCATTCCCCATGAGGTTGTTGTCGATCTCGATGCGTCCGTCATAGAGATAGACTATGAGTTGGTCCCACAGACGTATGGCATAGCCGTAGAGCTTTGCCCATCGGACTGCGCGGCGGGACGTCTGGTAGTTCCCGCACCATCCATTTACTGATGGTGTTCAGCAGCGGTAATGCCTTCTGCAGGCGCAGCTCCTTGCGATCCTCGTACGTGAGGTTGCTGTCGCGCGCTTCGCGCTCGACATCGTAGAGTTGCTGGATGAGTTGCATAGCAACCGACGCCCGCGCACGATCATGCTCGAGTGCTTTCTCGAAGTTCCGTCGTGCGTGTGCCCAACATGCCACACCGATCACATCGGCGCGCTCCTTGTGTTTGTGATAGGCTGCGTAGTCGTCGGTCTGCAGATAGCCGGTGTAGTCTTCCAGAAGCTCGCGGCAGTGTATCTGCCCACGACCTTTCTGATAATCGAAGTACACCGCCTTCTGCAGCGGTGCATGATAGCCCCAGAGAAATCCTTTGTGCGTTGTGCCTTGCTTGTCTCTGTCCTGCACGGCAATGCTTGTCTCGTCGACCTGCAGATATCCGGCCTGCCGGACCTCCGAGCGCATGGCTGCATGCAGCGGTTTGAGTAACTCTGCCGTGAGCTTCTGCCAGGATTCCACGGTTGACGGTGGGAGATCCACGCCCAACATCGAAAAGCGTTTCAGCTGGCGATCGATCGGCATGTGATACTCATGCTTGTCGATGGTAATCGTTGTCAGCAGATGCACACCGGCGATGCATTTGTCGATGACACGCACGGGCATCGGGGCGATGGCGATACGCAGGCTTCCGTCTTCGGCCTGTGGTGTTGCATACTTCGGACGTATGATGCGGTTGACGTGCATGGACGCCGGTGTGATCTCCAGCTCGTCGGTGATCTCCTCACCGATACGCACCATACCGGTGGTGTCTTCCTCAGGCTCGAGAATCGATTCATGCACCGGCAGATGCGACGGCAGAGCCATACGGCCCTCGTGCTTCTTCGGTGTCTTGCGCTCGTAGGAAACTTTGTGCAGTACCTTCTCCACCTCGCGTGTGACTTCCTCACGGTCGGCATCGAAGGTAATCGCTAACTGGCTTGCAGAGACTTCGCTAACAAACCGCTCGCGTTTGGCACCGAACACAAGACGCTGGAGTTGCGTGATTTGAAACTCGAGGTCGAACACGCGTGCTTCGTACGTTAGTAGGCGATCGTGTTGCGTGGTGATCCTCGTATGCTGCGCGGTGAGTTCGTTATGCTGCGCAGCGAGTTGATCACGGTGTGCATGCAGTTGTGCATCGCGCTCGTGAACGAGTCCGATGATTGCTTCTTTTGTGAGGGTATGCAGCGCGTTGATCACGGTGCAACTTCGCACAAACATAGTTGCAATGCTTAACAATGTTCATCGTACATTGCACGCCCGAAACACTACGCCCGAAACACTACGCCCGAAACACTACGCCCGAACACGATAGCCGCCTGCCAAGGCGCACATTGTTCATCGATGGGCTGCTCCTGAGCGGGCCGTTCCTGCGGCAGAGCGAGACGGAGAAACGCAGGCTGTTGCTGCGTTGCACTTGTGCGCGCTGCTGGTAGACGCTTAGGTTGCTTGTGAGCCTGAATCTGTGCCTGATGGTCGCGATAGCGCTTGCACCAGTATTGCAACGTGCCATAGCATATCCTGTGCTGCTCTGCGTAGGCTCGCTTACTGATACCACTGCGATGCAATGCTTCTACCATCGCAAACATCCGTCCTGTCTTCTCTGTTGACGATCCCATCGCTGCTCTCCTCGTGATTGTTGCAGCGAAGCTATCCTTCGATACTATCCTATACTATATGTACTTGTTCGGGTGGATACGAATTACACGCCAAATTGACCACTAAAAGTTAACCGTTGATAGGTGTGAAAATCGTGCATCGAATTCGATTGATTGTTATTGAATAGTTAGGGTGTTATTACTTGAAATTCTGGCGCAAGGATTTCTTTACGTTTGCGCATCGACTCACCATGAAGTTCCAGTCGATGTGCGTCGTGAATAATGCAATCTAAGATAGCATCGGCGATGGTTTGTTCACCGATGACTTCGTACCAGTTGCTGACAGGCGCTTGTGACGTGAATAGCGTAGAGCGTTTGCCGTGTCGGTCTTCGATGATCTCCATCAGGATGGACCGACTCTGTGCCTCCAGCGGTTGCATGCCGAAGTCATCGATGATCAGCAGTTCTTGCTTCTCCATGCGCAACAGTTCTTTGAGATAGGATCCATCAGCCATTGCCATCTTCAAGCGTGCAAAGAGTTTGGTACTGTGCTCATACAACGCACGGTTGACTACTCCACCGTAACACTCTTCGCCAGATTCCGTGGCATGTCGACGTTGCAGTTGCGCTCGACGGCCATGTAGTAGGCGAGGAGCTGCATGGGGATTGCAGCGAGGATGGGCGTGATCATCGACGGCGCCGAGGGGATGGTGATGATGTGGTTGGCGACGGAGGCGAGGTGTTCGTCGCCTTCGTGGGCGATGACGATAACGCGGCCTGAGCGGGCGCGGACTTCTTCGATGTTGGAGAGGATTTTGTCGTAGTGTTCGTCTTGCGTGGCAATGAAGACGACGGGCATGTTGTCGTCGATGAGGGCGATTGGACCGTGCTTCATCTCGGCTGCAGGATAACCCTCGGCATGGATATACGAGATTTCTTTAAGCTTTAACGCCCCTTCGAGTGCAACGGGGAAGTTATAGCCCCTTCCCAAGTACAGAAAGTTCTGGACGTGTGCGTATTGATGTGCGATGCGTTCGATGTTGGGCGCGTCGGCTAGGATGCGTTCGATTTGCGCGGGCACTGCGGCCAAGCCAGCAGCGGTCTGACGTGCAAGGGTGTCGCTCATGCCGTGCATACGGCCGATGAAGAGGGCGAATTGTGTGAGTACGCAGAGTTGCGACGTAAATGCTTTTGTAGAAGCAACACCAATCTCGGGTCCGGCGTGCAGGTACACACCAGCGTCGGTTTCGCGCGCGATGGAACTGCCCACAACGTTTACCATGCCGATGACAGTTGCGCCTTTTGACTTTGCTTCGCGAATGGCTGCGAGAGTATCAGCAGTCTCTCCACTCTGCGAAATGGCGATGACGATGTCGTCGGGGTAGATGATGGGGTTGCGATAACGGAACTCGCTTGCGTATTCGACTTCGACGGGAATGCGCGCAAGATTTTCGATGAGGTATTCGCCAACTAATGCCGAGTGCCACGATGTGCCGCATGCGGTGATGATGATGCGTTTTGCGGCTTGGAGTTTGTCGACGACCGAGGTTAGGCCGCCGAGACGGACGCGTCCCTCGTCGACGATAAGTCGTCCGCGGAATCCATCGTGAAACGTCGTGGGCTGCTCGTAGATTTCCTTGAGCATGAAGTGCTCGAAGCCGCCTTTTTCGATTTGCTCGAGTTCGAATGCAATCTCTTCGACAACACTTTCTGTTTCTACGTCATCGATGGTTTTTGTTGTGTAGCCGTTGCGCGTCATCAACGCCATTTCGTTTTCTTGCAGGTACACAACGTGACGTGTGTGCGCAATAATTGCGGCTGCATCGGATGCTATGATGAGTTCGTGATCGCCAACCCCTAGGATTAAGGGGCTGCCGCGCCGCGCGGCAATGATAAGGTCGGGTTCTACAGAACTAACAACGACGAGTCCGAATGTGCCTTCGACTTCGGAGAGAGCAGTACGCACAGCCATCTCGAGGTCGCCAAGCGTTTCGTACAACATGCCGATGAAGACAGCAAGCACTTCGCTGTCGGTGTCGGAGAGGAACGAGTACCCCTGACCCAGCAGCTGTTTCTTGATTGTAAGATAGTTTTCAATGATACCATTGTGCACCAACGCAATACGTCCGGATGCATCGGTATGTGGGTGTGCGTTAATGTCGTTCGGCACACCGTGTGTTGCCCAACGTGTGTGCCCCACACCAACAGTACCAGGAATAGAAGCCACGTCGACGGCGTTCTCGAGATCGTACACACGACCCTTGCGTTTTGCAATCGTTATTGCATCGCCCGATACCAGGCACACGCCTGCTGAATCGTAGCCCCTGTACTCGAGGCGCTTAAGACCTTCGAGGATGACCGGTGATGCCTGACGTGTTCCGATGTAGCCAACAATTCCACACATAGAAATTTTACCGTTGTAGTTCGAAGAGAGTCATCGCATTCGCACCTGTTTAGGTAGACGAATCATCGATAAAGAGGCGTTGATTGCTTCGTGATCTTCATGTCCTGCAGGATGCTGGCATCGGCTGCGAACCGCAAAAAGAAACCCTTGTTGACGCCGAGGGGAATCCAGTTGACGGATAACATCCAGCAATGTAAACGTTTTGAGATGTCGATGGTCGGAAAGTTTATGGCGCCTGTAATTAGGTCGACATTTGCACTCGCCGCTAGGCGCAACGTCTCGGAAAGAGAGGTGCTGCCGCGAAGTGTTAGTCGAAGCGACTCCGTAGACAATTCTGGGTTCGTTCTGTTGTATGTGTACGACACATTGAACTCGGCTTCCCAGGGCATGACGATGGGATTCCAGCCGGGGGTTTCGTCGCCGTACAAATCGCTGTCGACGGGACGGTAATTAACGCGCCTATCGAAGCGCGCTCGCAGCTTGCTTCCTGAGCTGTCCATGGGTGCAGTCGTGTCTTCGCTTTCGACACGCTCTTGGAACGACACACCTTCGGACGTAAACCGCGAGCCGAACTGAAAGCTCATAGAGGTAAGCCGAGCCAGCCCCTTACCCGCTTCGAGTGTGGTGCGATTGATGCGCGTGTACGATGGTGTGCCGGTAATGGGGTTCACCGACCGCGCCTGGTCGTAGATGTCGAACTGGAACGAGCTGTTGAAGGCGATGACGTCGAGCACGGGCGACCGCAGCGAGATGTTGATGGGTGCCAGACGGAGCGAGTCGGCCACGACGTTGTACGCCGACGAGGCATTGACGGTAAGGATCTCAAGGGGCTTGTCGGGCAACGTGTCGCCCTGCGCGAGCTTGATGGCAAAACGATTGAGGAGATTGAGTCCGAGATTAAGCTGCTGTCGGTCTGAAGCGATGCCCGAGCCGAAGCGTGAGTATCGGACGGGTTCGTTGGTGTACGGACTTGTATAGGTACCGAAGAAACCGCGCGATGTGTCGCTCTGGTCCGGCACAAACGTTGCGCTAATGGTAGGCTGTACGGTGTGCCTGAAGGCTGTAATGCCCCAGATGTTTGGTCGTGCGTTGCCATACAGAAACGTACTTGCAGAAACACCAACGGCATACCTGAATTCGCGGAAGAAGCCGGGCTCGCGTGTGGTTGCAATGGTTGAATCGGGGTTGACCGATTGTGTGTAGCGCTGTAGGTACCAGTTTTCGTCGTAGGTGATGCTGGGCTGGAAGGTAATGTAACCTAGTTTAGGAGTAAGGCTGACGGTCGGACGGTGTTCGATAACGCTGCGTTCTGTAACTGCAAACGGAGTCGTGTCGACGTTGCGCCTGGCATCGTAGAAGTATCGTCCCGTAGTGCGGTACCCTAACTGCAACGGGAAGTCGGTTATAGGCGCAAAGACAGGAATGCCGTAGGAAATGGTAGGGGAGTGTGTGATAGACCCGTTAATCATGTTCTGGTCGCGCGTGTACCCCGCATTCAGGGTATGTCCGTTGTAAAACGTGCGCTGGTATGATACATCCGAACGGGCATTCTGCTGAAGGCGTTCGTAGGGGTTGAACGATGTGTTTTGAAAGAGGTTGGACGTTGTGAACAAGACCGTCGCCGAAATTCTCTCATCCGGACCCAGCGTTTGCTGGTGATTTGCTGTGACGCCAAAGTTTCGTGTAAATCCGTCCGTTACGTTAAAGCGCGTATACCCGTAGAGAAGATCGATATTGCCTCTAAGTACATCACGGACGGAATAACGTGTTTTGTTGTAGAGCGTGAAGCCGCCCTTTGACATGACATCCGCCAGAAAATCCATTTCCCAATAGTCGCTTGCAGCCCAGTAGTAGCCGCCTTGGTTGAGCACGACGCCACGGTTCGACGTGATGAGAGGAGTGGGAAGGATGATGCCCGAATGACGTCCCTTCCGCATGTCGAAATACAACCCAATTGGCATTGCAAACACAGGAATATCTTCGACGTAGAGAATGAGTGGATCGTAGAAAAGTTTATCATCAATGACCACCTTCATCCGTGGCGAGTTGAAATGAAAGTGCGGGTGGGGTGCATCGCAGGTTGTGAAGTTTCCGTCCTCGACATAAATCGTTTTCTCGCTCACGCGCTTGATGCGGTTGCCCCAATAGAAACCTCCGTCGACATTTGTTTCGCCAAGGGTGACACGTCCCTGTCTCGACTTGAAATTATACACAATGCGTTCGCCTGCATATTCCTCGCCCTTGTCGATGAAAAGAGGAAAGCCTCTCAGCCTGCCAGTCGAATCACGCACTCCATCGGCATACATCGTCGATGTGCCGAAGTCCATAATCACAACTTCGGATTGCAGTCGCTGGTCTTTGAATTTCACGTCTGCATCGCCGCGCAGTCGCATGCGTTTTGTGCGGACGTTAAAATGGACCGAGTCTTTTGCTGAGAACACAACAATGGTGTCGATATCGCCACTTGCACGAACAGTGTCTGCGCGTGTTGTGTCAATCGTCAGAGAGCCTAGATTGTCTATTCGTCGTGTAGTGTCTGCTAAGGGAGTGCTGGCCGCGTCTGGTGCTTGTGCTTGCATTGTGAGTGAAGCAATGCAGAAAACTAGAGCGCTGACGACACGACGAATACTCACCTATAATTCACACGTTTAAAGCTTGAAGGAACTTCAGCGGTAAGTGATTCAAGAATTGGTTCGTTGACCTTTGCCCCTGATACAAGCAATGTAAGCGATTCTTTCTTGTCATCGATCGTGATGCGTATTGAATGCGCTACAGGAATTGTCTCGTTACCAGATGGAATGGCTCTGAAGTCGTCGAACAACACATCAACAAGCGTAACGCCTGCGGCGCTCTTGCGTTGGTACTGACGTAATACGTTGCGAGCTGAGTCGATGAGGGCGAATTCGATGCCACCTTTTTCGTCCTTAACGCCATGCAACACGCTGTTATCTGGACGTTCGGTGTGTGTGGTAAAGCGTCCAGTGCCGCCCGGTACTTCTCCTCGAATAATCGAGACTAGGTCGCGAATGTTCATGGCAATGGGAAGTAGCGTCTTTACGGTTGCCGAGTCGCCCTTGCCACTCGCCACTTCCTGAGACAGGTAGTTCACCACGGTAAACGAATCGCCCTGGCTGTAAAAGCGGACTGCTGTCATGCCGAATGGTCCGCTCATGGTTATCCGCGACGAGTCGTCCTCGCCCAGCAGGGCACTAAACGGAATGCCGTTCAGGTTCTGGGTACCCGTAACCGAAAGCGTGCCTTCGGTCTGAAGCGTACGGATGGTCGATGCAGCCTCGCTTCGCGAGCCCCCTACATGAGCCGAAGCGCAGCTGATAAGTAGCAGACAAGAAACCAGTATCGTAGTTTGCAATTTCATAGGAACAAATATCCGATTTTGTGACAAGAGGAAAGAATGATTTATGTAACGCGCAGGGCGACGTTCTCTGCAGCACACCGACTGTACAACCCGACGTTTAGTGCCGAGCGCAATGAAGCGGTGTTTGACAAGTGCAACAATGTGCTCGGGCACGGGCATAACTATGTGATCGAGGTAATTGTTCGCGGACTGCCGGACCCCGAGACCGGGTATGTGATTGACCTGAAGAAACTGCGCGATATCATCGACACGCGCATCGTCGATCGCGTAGACCACAAACACCTGAACTTCGACGTCGATTTTCTGCTAGGAGCTATCCCAACGGTTGAAAATCTGTGCGTACTCTTCTGGCGTGAGATTGCTGACCACCTACCTACGGGTGAGCTGTACTGCATACGTCTGTATGAGTCTGACCAAAACTATGCCGAGTACTTTGGTGCTCCTGTCGATATCACCATGTTCCCAGGAGTAACGCCGTGACGTCATCGTCAAACAACAACATAGTGACATCAAATGCCGAGTTATTCGACTCGAACTGTAATCGTCCGATGTCGGTCGAGGACCGCGCCGTCATGACACAGCAGCTTCAGCAGAAGTTTGTCGAAATACTCGAGATACTGCGCATCAATCCGCAGGACCCAAACAGTGCCGACACGCCGCGACGTCTAGCGAAGATGTGGACGAATGAGCTGTTTGTCGGACGCTTCACAGAACCACCACCGATAACGGTTTTCCCGAATCGTAAAAATGTTGATGAACTCGTTGTCAGCAACGGCATCAAGGTCCTTAGCGTGTGCTCGCACCACTGGCAACCAATTGTCGGCGAGTGTTACATCGGGTACGTACCAAGCGACAAGGTCATCGGCATTTCGAAATTCAATCGCATTGTCGACTGGTTCTCACGTCGAGGTCAGGTGCAAGAAGAACTCGGCCAGATGATTGCCGATTACATCGAGCAAATGCTTCAACCCGTATCGCTCGGCGTTGTTATCCGCGCAAAACATTACTGCATGATTTCTCGCGGTGTACAAGCGCATGAGTCGGCACAGATGATCACAAGTGTTATGCGAGGCGCTCTCGCCACAAACACAGCATCACGCATGGAGTTCCTAAGCCTAATTGAAAGCCGTTAAAGCATACCGATTCTCGTAACCAGACTCTAGACCTCACCCCTGAAGCAATCACATCCCGCATATTCCTTGCCGACACCTGAAGCGGAGCGCCAGTTCTGGTCGCGCGATGTTGTTGTTGCGGGCATCGACGAGGTCGGACGCGGGGCGCTGGCCGGACCCGTTGTGGCTGCCGCGGTGGTGTTTCATCCGGGCAGAATTCCAGAGGGCATCGACGACTCAAAACGCTTGTCTCCCGAACGCCGATACGAACTAGCGGTGAACATTTACGACGCGGCAGCATCGTGCAGCTATTGTGTTATAGACAATCATCGCATCGACTCGGTAAACATTCTACAGGCAACATTCGATGCTATGCATGGGGCGATAGGGGGCTTGACGATTTCCCCCGGACACCTCCTTATCGATGGCAATAGGTTTCGAAAGCATGAAGTGCCACACACAACGATTGTTGGTGGTGATGCATCGAGTGTATCGATTGCAGCAGCCTCGATTATTGCAAAGGTTGCCCGCGATACGTGGATGACAGAACATGCACATGAACGATTCCCGCATTTCGGATTCTGCAATCACAAGGGGTATGGTACTCCGGAGCACAGAAGAGCTATTCAGAAGTACGGACCCATTATTCTGCACCGACATACTTTTCTTTCGAAGGTGCTGGCTGTAGATCCGTTCGACGAATGACGTTACATCTTGCACCTGCCGATGTAGTCATACTTGTGCTGGCCATTGCAGCCGCAATGGTGGCAGGACTCACAGCTAAGCGTAGAGCCACGACCGGCGTCACGGGTGTTGTAGATTTTGTTCTTGCCGGACGCACCCTCACGCTGCCTCTATTTGTTTGTACTCTCGTTGCAACATGGTACGGCGCCATTCTTGGCGTCGGCGAATTCATTGCCACATACGGTCCGGTGATGATCCTCTGCATGGGCGTGCCGTACTACGTAGCCGGTATCCTCTACGCACGACTTCTTGCGAAACGCATTCGCTCGTCGAGCGCACTTTCAATTCCCGAACAACTCTCGAATGCATACGGTAAACGCATAAGCCTACTGGCGTCCGCACTTGTTCTTGTTATTACCATTCCTGCAGCGTATCAACTTACCGTCGGTATCATTCTTCATGCTGCTGTTGGATGGCCTCTTCCAATTGCAGTTGTAGCTAGCACGGTTCTCGCACTTGCCTATGTAGCCAAGGGTGGGCTCATGTCGGATGTGCGTGCAAATGTCGTCCAGGTAATTCTGATGTACTCGGGCTTCGTTGCATTGCTAGTCTGCGTGTTAGCCGCACATGGTAGTCCACTGACGATGTTCGACAATTTGCCTGCTACACACAAGACAATTCCGGGCGGAATTGGCTGGCAGGGCATGTTCGTGTGGTGGGTAATTGCGTTGCAGACATTTGTCGACCCCAGCTTTCACATGCGCACGGCCGCAGCAAGTACGCCGATTGTGGCGCAGCGTGGCATTATCATAAGCGTTGGGTGCTGGATTGTTTTTGACATGCTTCAGCTCATCACAGGCTTATATGCGGTGGCATACTACGAATTGCCAGTACCTGCAGAATCGTTTCTTGTTCTTGCAGATGCAGTGATGCCAGCTTTGTGGAAGGGGCTTTTTGTTGCAGGGGTCTTATCGGCTGCGATGTCGGCGCTCGATGGTTACGCTCTTGCGAGCGCAACGGCAATCGGACACGACATTATAGACCGATTGCGCAAGCAGCCCCCTAACACGAATAGTGTCCGTATTGGTTTGCTCATAACAGGCGTCGTTGGCGTCTGCTCTGCACTTCTCATTGGCAGTGTCGTCGAACTCATCTTCAATGCTGCATCGGTTGTTGTGCCCGCATTGTTGTTGCCGCTGGTGCTGTCGTTCACGCGTTATGCACCGCGATTGAAAAAACTTGCAGTATGGATTATCGCGGCACCTGCGTGTACTTCTTTGGCGTGGTTCTTTATTGGTCCAGCAGAAATTCAGCCAATGTTTGCTGGCCTCGGCGTAAGTGTGTTGTTAACGCTATTCGCCATTTTGCAAAAAGACGGAGCAGGGCGTGAGCATAACACGAGCAGGGAATTCAATGCAGGTTGAGACAACCATACAAGCCGAGAGTGACCGGTTCTGGACGGCATCGAATGTCGTGAGCCTTTTTCGGTTGGTGCTGACGGTGCCAGTTGTGTATCTACTGCTCAATGAAATGCGGGTAGCTGCATTCATTGTGTGTGTTGTGTCGGCATTCACCGATTACCTCGATGGAAGACTTGCGAGGTCGACAAACACCGTCAGCGAGTGGGGGAAAATCGTCGACCCGGTTGCCGACAAGGTATTTATTGGGGCAATACTCGTTGTGTTGCTAGTTCAGGGACTCTACCCTGTGTGGTTCGTTGTTGTGGTGCTGGCACGTGACGTTGTAATCATCGCTGGGGGTTTGTATTTGCGTCGGATTACGCCAGTTGTACCGCCCTCGTTGACCAGCGGCAAATGGGCCGTAGCAGCCATCTCAGCCACCGGATTCTGCGCTATGATGCTGTGGATTATAGCCCGAGATGTCTTCATTGTCGTTAGCTGTATTCTTATCGCGGTATCTTTGTGGGATTACGGACGCAGGTTTTATGGGATTCTTCGACAAAATCAAGAAAACATTCTCGGGCGTAACGGAAGCGTTGCAGTTCGACAAACTCAAGGAAGGTCTAAGCAAGACCCGTGATTCCTTTGTGGGTCGGTTGCGTAAGGTGCTCTTTGCCGGACGCAAGATAGACGCAGCTCTACTCGACGAAATAGAAGAAATCCTTATCACGTCCGACGTTGGCGTCAGTACGACCGAACGCATCATCACCCGACTGAAAATACGCGTCAAAGAAGACAAGCTCGAAGACGCGTCGGTTATTACTACAGTTCTCAAAGAAGAAATCGCAGAAATGCTTGCAGACTCACCATCTGCAAACAACGATGCCAATTACGAAGTTGATGCCACAGACAAACCACATGTGATCATGGTCGTTGGTGTAAATGGTGTTGGCAAAACAACCACCATTGGCAAGATGGCGCGCAACTACAAACGCGCTGGCAAATCTGTGCTCATTGGTGCCGCCGATACATTTCGTGCTGCAGCAAATGAACAGTTGGAAATTTGGGCCAAGCGCGCCGATGTCGACATCATTCAGCAACAACATGGTGCCGACCCGGCAGCAGTTGCGTTCGATACGCTCAATGCAGCAATTGCGCGTAACATAGACGTGGTGATTATAGACACGGCTGGACGTTTGCATAACAAGCAAGGACTCATGGCCGAGCTCGAGAAGATTAGTCGGGTGATGAAGAAGATTAAAGCACACGTGCCGAATGATATCTTTCTTGTTCTCGACGCAACGACTGGACAAAATGCGTTGCAGCAAGCGCGTGAGTTTACCAAGGTGGCACCTATAACGGGCATCATCCTCACGAAACTTGATGGCACAGCAAAAGGTGGTGCGGTTCTCGCAATTGCAGATGCATTGCAGATACCCGTGCGATATATCGGCGTTGGTGAAACCATCGATGATCTTCAGGTGTTCGACTCCGCAGCATTCGTAGAGGCAATGTTTGAAGAACGCAGTACTGTCGAAGAAGGTGCCTGAGAAATCGAAATGGACCTGGAAACGCTGGACCTTCATTAGTATGGTCACAGTGTCGTTCGTCTATCTCGTAATTGTGTTTGCCGGTTTCCTGCAGGAGGCCGACACAACGTTTGCTGCTGCAACACAACTGAGCGATAAGACACTGTCATCGATGATTGTCCATCGGCGTCCGTTCACCGCCCCGCAAGACACCCTTATACATGTACCATACATCCACCTGATGGAGCGTGTTGTGCGCGGACTCGATACGATGCGTACAGACGCCAAGGACTACAGATGGAATCGTCGCAAATTTTTAGCCGACTTGTTTAATTCATACTCGACCTCGATTGCAGAGTATCAGTGGATGCGTGCTCAGATTATTCGCACTCTACGCATCGGTGCGCAAGAGGGACATTACGTCACGAAGAACACACCACGAGCCATTCATCTTTGGCTTATGGAGCCCTTACAACCAGAGAACATCTTTCCCTCTGATACTGCAAACATTTATCGATTGCGCATTGCAGCACCTTTTCTCATTCAGCACGCTGCACCGCTCGTAAGAAATCTCGACGCAGAGGCGTCACGCTCGACCAAGTAGCGCGCACATACACGCAGTACCACCTGGAACTGCGTGATGAAAACATTTCAGCTTGCGTTAACAATTCTCTTTTGTTGCGCTTCGATTATTTATTGCTCATCGCTTAGCGCACAACTTCCGCAGCGCGTTGCTGTTGATCTGCGTGTCTACGACGCATCGGCGCCAATCGAGGGCGCACATCGTCTTACCATACGCTGGTATGATACGCCAACAGGTGGCTCTGCATCTGGTTATGAAGACTTCGACGTTGTAGTCGAGAACGGCCGCGTGCAAGTACATGTCGGCAGCACTGCACCTATACCGCTGGAGCTTCTGCACTCAGGAAATGCATGGCTCGGCATAAGCGTAGACAACGCACCTGAGCTTTCGCCGCGCACCATGCTTGTGTCTGTGCCGTACGCACAATTCTCCGATCGTGCACTGGTCGCCGACAGACTTTCACCCGACGTAACGGGCGTTGTCACCTCACTTAACGAAATCGCAGGTGCTGTTAAGGTGCTCGGAGAAGGGGGCATCGTTGTGCGCACCGACGGCGACCTACTCGTGGTGAGCAACGAGCAGCCCCTTGAGTCAGGCGTCGTTCAGGGCAACGATAAACAACACGTATTCATCATAAAGCCCCTTACCAAAATTTCTTTGTTGTGTCGTGTCACAGCCAGCGTGGTCTCGCCCACGACTACCATCACATGCGGCATAGCATCTGTCGACGTTGTCACGAACACCATCAGCATTGTCACATCTGCTGCTCTTGCGCGCAACGAGAGCATACAGTGGTTTCTGCTGCAACGCTAGGTGCTGAAGCAACCACGAGTATTTGCTGCAACGCTAGAATTCTGATGCATCGCAAACAACACGACAAAGTCGGGGCAAAGTGCCTCTCATTTACATCTATTCTCGGAGGTTTTATGTGGTATCGATTGTCCGTATTTATTGCACTCGCAATGATGAGTGTCCCGTTTGCAATGCTGGGTCAGAGTCAGACCACTGGCACACTCAATCTGCGCAATGCGCAGCCAGCTACTGTTTCACTTAGCATTCCTACGGCTAGTGTTACGGGGTATTCGATTTTGTTGCCTGCAACGGTTGGTCAAGCTGGACAGATGTTATCGATTGGCAGTATTTCGGGTTCGACTGCTTCGCTGCAATGGAGCGACGCAGCGTTCTGGGATCTCGATGGCAATGCTGTTGTGGCTGGAGGAACAGGGGTGGGACAACAATATCTGGGCTCTGCAAATGCACAAGACCTTGTGCTGGGCTCAAATGGCTCAGAACGTGTTCGCGTGGTTGGCGTAACGGGTCCGAGCGAAGGCTTCGTCGGCATCGGTACTGCAAATCCTGCAGCGACGCTCGACGTGCGCGGCAACATACTGTTAAGCAATGGCGGTGTACCGTCTGAAGTACGTTTTAGAGAGCCATCGGCGGACGGTACAAACTACTCTGCCTTCAAAGCAGGTACGCAGGCAGCCGATGTCACGTACACGCTGCCAACTGAAGCACCCACTGCAAATGGAATGGTACTTACGGCAACGACGGGTGGTGCTATGTCATGGACGTCGCCACTAGAACGTATTCAGAGTGGCACGTATACGCCAGCGCCAGCAGCATACCAGCATGTGATACCAATTCCATTTGACGTCCTTACGGGCGCTCAGGCACTTGCTACGGTTATGAATGCTCCGGGCACGACGATAGGCTTGAGCATCACAAACATCGATGACGTTGCCAACACCGTCACAGTCGAAACATCGGTGCAAGTATCTGCCGGCGACCGCATTATATGGATGGTTATTAATCCATAATGCGCTCTTGTTTACGATATCGAATTATCACGGGACCTCTCCTCTTCTGTCTCGTGCTCTTGTGTTCACAACATCGAGCTGACGCACAGTCGTTTACAGCAACGTCTGTGATGCTTTCCGGTGCTCCCTGGAACGGCACCGTTGGCTCGATGGTGGGCACACGCGAGGTGCGTCCGCTTGTCCTCGTGAACGCGTCTCCTATTGCACAGCCGATTGTGTTCTACACGGGCACAAATGGTTCCGATCGCATTGTCGAGATGTCCGGGTACGGCGAGATGTGGGTGAAGACATCTGTAAGTATTGGTCCGGGAATCGGCGCCACCTCTTCAGAGCGTGCCCGCATCGGACTTATCAATGCTGTCGATGGGAAGGGGCTTGTTGTGGGTCTTGCTGGTACTAGTACATCCACGGGAATTCTTGTCGACAACATTGGTCTATCAGGCACAGAGCATGCAGGCATCGTACTTCAGTCTGCGTCGAATGGAAATGGAACGGGACTCCGCATTGGTGGACCTCAAGGCTCGCCACGTCCAACACTTTCTACGGGTGTTGACATTACTGGTGGTACAGGACTCCGCTACAATGCGCTGAACCTAGGCAGTGGAACGGGAATAGACATAGGCAACACACTCGCACCTAGGCTCGGTGTTGACGTGTCGGTTACCGGACCATTTAGTATTGGTGTCATGGCAAGAGCATCAACAAGCGGCATGGGTGTAGTTGGCATTTCAAAATCAGCGGCATACTCCGATCCGACATTTATTCCTCGCGTTGGTGTTCACGGATATGCAGCAACAAACTCCAATACATCAAGTGACTCTATCGTAGGCGTATTCGGAAGTGTTACTCGCGGTGGCAACGGCGGTACTGCAACAACCAGCATGGCGTTAATCGGCATTGCATCGTCAGCTGCAACAAGTCACAGTGGATTAGTTGTTGGCGTGAATGGTCAAGCATCAGCGCCCGCACCAGGCGTAAGCCTTGGCATAAGCGGACTGTTCAAAGCAGAACCATTGCCACAACATCTATCCTTGTTTACAATTGGGGCCGATGTATACCTTGGTGGAACAGGTGCAAATCGTCCATTGTGCATCGCCAACGCACCCCCCGACCTTCGCGTCGACAATCCCACCACGACATGGATGTACAGCGCAATTGCTGCTGGAAATGCATCGTTTCGCGGCACGATAGACATTAAGTCTATTGCATACTTCAATCCACCCAATGGTCGCAGCATCATAGATGTGCCTCAGGCATGTGTACTAACAATTGATGGCTCGAACACTCCAACGTTAACCGGTCTGGCTGGTGGTACGTTTGGACGCGTGATATCGCTTGTTGTGCGCAGGGGTACACTCATTCTGATTCATAATGATGTTGCAACTCCAGCCGAACAACGAATGGTATTACCAGGGTATGACAACATCGTCATTCGTGAAAACGGTTCAGCTCTGTTCTGGTACGATCCAGCAGATGAGCGTTGGCGATTGCTTGGAGTCGTACCGTGAGCCTCGCATTCTTCAGTTGCATAGTTCTGTGTGTCCAAGTAGCATATGCAAGCCCTAACGATAACATTGCACTTCACGGCATTGTAAATCGCAGTTATGCCGTGATTGCAATCGACACCTGCCGCGATGCGGTACGTCTACTCGATGACATACAGCTCGCTAGTGGTCAGCGGGTGGTTCTGTATCAAGCATTTGGTTATCACCGCCAACCTGTGTGGACGTCTGTCGACACATCCGAGGGCGGCTGGATTTATCTGACGTCGTCGTTGCCATCAACACTCGATGGTACATTGGCTGTCCAGCTCATAACGGTGCAGCGCGCGATCAGCGCTCGTACTAGCGACACAATTCGATGTATTGCGTTCGATGGATTGCGTGGTGGCGTAATAGCGATTGAATGCACCGATACTCTATATGTAAATAATGTTATCGAAGCATCGAGATGCGGATTTAGAGGTGGTTTGCCTGGAGCTGCACGCGCCGACAAAGCAGGTGGCGACAGTGTGATGCATTGGACACTTGGACAGAATGGTGAAGGTATTGAACGTCTTGCTGCTCGCAAACGCACCGACAAAACCGTTTTAACGCAGGGTGGTGGCCGCGGTGGTGCTCGTAACGGTGGTGGTGGTGGGGGAGGTAATGTCGCAGATGGTGGTGCGGGTGGTTGGCAATGTTCTGCATTCACCGGTGCGTATGTCGGTGGTGCATCTGGACGTCACCTTATACT
>Ga0163153_10003534_pt1 | contig 20780 bp, 19 predicted proteins | sample OliLakLV19MP6IB1_FD_148629 | JGI IMG/M metagenome (GOLD analysis project Ga0163153, IMG submission 148629) | Freshwater microbial mat bacterial communities from Lake Vanda, McMurdo Dry Valleys, Antarctica - Oligotrophic Lake LV.19.MP6.IB-1 | ecosystem: Environmental > Aquatic > Freshwater >...
TCATTTATTTTATATGCCATTGACAAAGGCCTCTGATCATTTCAGAGGCTTTTTTGTTTTTTATTATCGAATACTCATCTCTGTTACAATATGGTTTTTTGATCCTTCGGCCTATACAAAACCAGCCGGAATGTTTACGTGACATAAATCATAAAATGACCTGATTACAGACAGTACGCTTGGGGGCCATTTGACCTAATTTTATTTCATAAAATTAAGGCCAGATGAAAACAAAAACCCCCTATATCAATACAGACGGCAACTCTGCGGTTGCCAATATTGCATATGGATTCAGCGAAGTAGCTGCCATTTATCCCATCACACCTTCTTCCGATATGGGGGAGAAAGCCGATGCATGGTCAGCAGAAGGACGAAAGAATATTTTCGGGGAAAAGGTGGATGTCGTACAAATGCAATCAGAAGCAGGTGCGGCCGGTGCTATCCATGGAGCGCTTTCCGGGGGTGCAATGGCTACCACGTTTACCGCATCGCAAGGTTTGATGTTAATGGTGCCCATTATGTTTAAAATAGCCGGTGAAATGATCCCCACGGTGTTTCACGTGTCGGCACGCTCACTCGCCTGTCAGGCATTATCCATTTTTGGCGATCATTCGGATGTGATGGCTACTCGTGGAACTGGCTTTGCAATGTTATGCTCAAACAACGTGCAGGAGGCTCAGGATATGGCGGTCGTTTCGCACTTAGCAACCCTTGAATCACGAATTCCATTCTTACATTTCTTTGATGGTTTCCGCACTTCACACTCGATACAAAAGATCATACCCATTGGCTATGATGAGATCCAGTCTATGCTTGATATGAAGTATGTCGAAGACTTTCGCAGGCTTGCCCTAAGACCGGAATCTCCTGTTTGCAAGGTGGGCGCTCAAAATCCGGATGTGTATTTTCAGGGTAGGGAAACCGTGAACAAGTATTATGATGCTTGCCCCGGCATTGTGAAGAAGTACATGGAAATGTTTGGAAAGAAAACAGGTCGCAATTATAAACTTTATGAATATGTAGGCGATCCAAAAGCTACTAAGATTATCATTTCGATGGGCTCATCTGCAGAAACCATTGAAGAGACTATAAATTATTTGATGAAGAAAGGTGAAAAGGTGGGAGCAGTGAAAGTGAGACTATATAGACCATTTGCGTTGGAAGATTTCCTATCAGTGATTCCTGAAAGCGTGAGGAAGATAGCCGTGCTGGATCGCACCAAAGAGCCGGGTTCTTTGGGTGAACCACTCTTTCAGGATGTCGTTGTTGCATTACGTTCGCGTCCTGAGATCCATATTATCGGTGGCCGTTATGGCTTGTCGTCAAAAGAATTTACTTCTTCCATGGTGAAAGCTGTATTTGATCACCTTGATAATAAGGGATGGCATGGTTTCACCGTGGGCATCAATGATGATGTCACCAAGCTATCCATTCCAGTTAAAGAAGAAATAGACACAGAACAAGAGGGAATCGTTCGCTGCAAATTCTGGGGATATGGATCGGATGGAACGGTCAGTGCAAATAAAAATTCAATTAAAATCATTGGAGAAAGTACAGATCTGTTCGTGCAGGGATATTTTCAGTATGATTCAAATAAATCGGGGGGATACACCGTTTCGCATCTGCGTTTTGGCAAACAGCCTATTCAATCGGAATACCTGTTGGATAAAGTTGACTTTGTCGCATTGCACCGGTCGCAATACATTGGGCAGTATGATATTCTGGAAGGAATCACACAAGGCGGAACCTTCCTGATCAACAGCAGTCAGAAGCCTGAAAACATTTTTCGTCTCTTTACCCGAGACATGCAGGAAACGATCTGGAAGAAGAAAATTATGGTGTATGCTATTGATGCTTCCAAAATTGCCAAGAGTGTAGGTTTAGGTGGCCGTGTTAATTCTGTGATGCAAACTGCTTTCTTCAAAGTTTCTGGTGTAGTGCCTGAACAAGAAGCCATCGCCCTCATCAAGAAATACATTGAGAAACAATTCGCGCGCAAAGGCAAAGAGATTGTAGAGATGAACTGGAAAGCGATTGATGTTACGTGCGAATCCATCATAGAAGTTCCGATCCCAACAGAATCGGAGAAGTTTGCTGAGATCACTCATGTGGTTCCTGAAAACTCTGGAGAGTGGGCAGATAAAGTAATCGATCCCATTCTTCGCCTGAAAGGGGATAGCATCCCCGTATCCCGCATGCCATTAAATGGTGCAGTTCCTACCGGTACGAAGAAACTTGAATATCGAGGTGTACCTGGTAATCCTGCTGCCTGGATTGAAAAATTTGATTTTGTAAAAGAGGTGAACGTAACTGAACCCTACATTGAATATCCTCCAAGCTGTTCAGGTTGTGGGGAGGTTCCTTATATACACATGGTGACCCAAATGTTTGGCGATCGCATGCTTATTGCAAATGCTACTGGCTGTACTTCGATTTACGGAGGCACTTTCCCATCCATTCCTTATACAAAAGACAAAAACGGAAAGGGCCCGGCATGGGCAAACTCTTTATTTGAGGACAATGCTGAATTTGGTTTGGGTATGCGACTGGCTGTGGATGCCAATCGCAAGCAACTTAAAACCAATGTGCATGCATTATCTCCTCTGCTTAGCAATGCCACGCTCCGTCACGCACTCGAAAAAGGATTGATTCTCTTTGATGCGGTAACACGGGAAGCAAGAGATCATGCGGATGTGATCAAAGTCCTTCTGGCAGAGGAGAAATTGAGAAGTACAGGTAATAAAGAAATCCGTGTATTGATGGATAAAGTGATAGAGCTTCAGGATTATTTTGTTGACAAGAGCATATGGATGATCGGTGGAGATGGCTGGGCTTATGACATTGGCTTTAGTGGACTGGATCATGTGATGGCCTCCAACAGAAATGTAAACATACTGGTAGTGGATACAGAAGTGTATTCCAACACCGGAGGACAGGCTTCAAAATCAACTCCTCGCGGAGCGGTTGCCAAGTTTGCATCGGATGGGAAAAAGTTAGGCAAGAAAAACCTGGGCTTGATGATGACCACGTATGGAAACGCTTATGTGGCCGTAGTGAACATGGGTATGGATCGTGAGAAGACAGCCCTGGCATTTGTAGAAGCAGAGAAGCACAATGGTCCTTCATTGATCATCGCTTATTCTCCATGCATCGCACATGGTTATAATATGCAACAAGCGAAAAAGCAATCTGAGAAAGCGGTTAAATCTGGCTACTGGCCAATGTATCGCTTCAACCCAGACTTGCGTGCTGAAGGAAAGAATCCATTTACATGGGATGTTCCGGAAACGGAGAAGGTAGCGTTCAAAGATTACCTGGAAGAAGAGATGCGCTACAAGACACTTAGCTTATCAAGTCCGGTAGAAGCAGAACGCCTGACAGAACTTGCTATAAAGGATAATGAGCAACGGTTCAAGGACCTTAAACACTTATCGGAAATATAAAACTCTAAACACTGATCATCATGGTAGATTTGAAAACAAAATACTGCGGATTAACCTTAAAAAATCCGATTGTGGTTGGAGCCAGTAACATCGTTACCGATATTGATAACCTGGTTAAGTTAGAGAAAGCCGGAGCTGCTGCCATTGTATATAAGTCGTTATTTGAAGAGCAGATCCAGCTTGAGTCCTTAGAGATGGAACAGTCGCAGGAAGCATATAGCAATTGGGATGCTGAGCATGACTCGTTCTTTCCATCTTTGAAACACGGTGGCCCGGCCGAGCACTTGCTTAGACTGCGTCAGGCCCGCAATGCGATATCGATTCCGTTGATCGGAAGTCTTAACTGTGTGTATCACGACACGTGGTTAGAGTATGCCCTAAAGATGGCAGAAACTGGTATCGATGCGCTCGAATTGAACTTCTATGCCAGTGAAATTGATTTCGAATTGGATGGAGCTGCCATCGTCAACAGTCAGATTGAAATCTTGCAAAGCGTTCACCAGGCTATTCGCATTCCTGTGATTGTGAAATTGAGTCCTTATTACACCAACACGTTGTCGGTGATATCAAAAATGGATAAGGCAGGGGCTTCAGGCTTTGTTCTTTTCAACAGGCTCTTCCAGCCAGACATTGACATTGAAAAAGAAATTCACCATTACCCTTATAACTTCAGCAGTGAGAATGACAACCGTCTCGCGTTGCGCTACGCAGGGCTATTGCACCGGAAGATTGATGCCACGATCATTAGCAACACAGGTATTTTTTCAGGCCATGATGTGATCAAAATGTTATTGGCTGGAGCCGATGCCGTACAAGTGGTGAGCACGATCTATAAGCGTGGTATTAATTATATCGAAAGCATGCTGATCGATATGGAGAAGTGGATGGAGAAAAAGAAGTATACTTCCATAAACGACTTTAAAGGAAAACTTTCGAAGGAGAATATGATTGATCCATTCTCTTACAAACGTGCTCAATATGTTGATATTTTAATGCGATCAGAAGTGTTCATGCAGTATCATCCAAAAAGGGGAGAGTTGAATAACGAACATGAGGATTATTAAATCACGATAACTAACTTAACTGGAATGAAATTTAAACTTAAATAACGATGGCAAAGATTGGAATATTCTACGGCTCAACGGAAGGAAATACAGAGCGCGTAGTTACAAAAATTCACGAATTACTGGGAGGGGACGCAGTAGCTGCATTGCACAATGTAAACTCATCTTCGGCAGATGATATGAAGCCTTATTCTTATTTGATTTTTGCATGCCCTACTTGGGAGATAGGCCAATTGCAAGAAGATTGGGATTCATTCATTGATGAATTAGGTGATGTGGATTATGCAGGTAAAAAAGTTACCTACGTAGGCTTAGGCGATGCGGATGGCTATCCAGATACATTCCTTGATGCTATGGGTATTATCCACGATCGCATCAAAGATAAGGGTGCCACATTTGTGGGCGCATGGCCGACCGATGGCTATAATTTTGAAGCATCGAAAGGTGTAGTGAATGGAAAGTTTTTAGGTTTAGGTATTGATGAAGACAATCAAAAAGATCTTACCGCCCAACGAGTAGCGGATTGGATTGCCTTAATTAAGCCTGAGTTTCAATGACAAAGTCATGGGAGACATTCGGTTCAAGAAGCCCATATTTCCCGTTGGCGATCCGCTAAGAAATTATCTGATCGCTACTAATCGCGAAATCGATGTACCGATTGGTTACCAGGATTTATTACGATTTAATAGCTCTCTTACCTTGTTTGATAAGAAGGGAGCAGACACACTCTGGGAAACACTCATTTATTCCGAGTCCGATCGGCAATACATCCATGAAGATCTTCGTAAGATATACGCCCAGCTAAAGGTAGGTGGAGATATTTCCGTGATCGAACACTTGTATATCGATCGCGTGGATTACTGCCTTTATGCCAATACGCATCCCATCCGGGTTCGCATTGTAAACAAACTCAACGATCTGTTTGATTATTTCTACATCAAGCAAGCCGATGCATCCCGGGTTTATGGAATGGAACTGGAGCATCTTCTTTCCCCCAACAAAATCAACTATCTCACAAAAGGGGATACGTTTATTGAAGAGCATATTCAGGGAATTCCGGGCGATACATTTATTCATCACTACCTGGTTGAGAATCATGATTTTAATCCACTTCGCATTGCCAAGGAATTTATAAAATTCAATGAGCGCAGCCTGGTTCAGCTTCTGGGCGACATGCGCAGGGATAATTTTGTTGTAGAGGTCATCCCTGATTTTGATGAACTTCATTTCAGATTGCGAGCGATTGACTTTGACCAGGAGGCGTATGAGGGCAGCAGCCGCATTTATATGCCGCAATACTTCAAAGAGAATAATCCGATCATCAATCTGGGATTTAAATCCATGTCACCGGTTTTAGAGTTGCAGTATCAAAGGGAAGAACGGATGCGATTGCGCAACCGTGTACTTACTTCATACGGACAGCTTACGTCACTTACCAGCACCATGGCTGCCGATACATTATCAACGCCAGAAAATATTGTACAGTTAAAAAGCGAGTTGGCCGAATTATATCAGGATGATACTTTTCTTTCCTGTAAATCAATGGGGCAGATATTACGTACCAGTTTACATATGCTGGAGAAATATCCAGTAAGAAAAAGAACAAAAACAAAATCAATATCATCATGAATGAAGAGGTGCGCTATCTTGAACATGTTGGACTGGTAACCGATACGCTGAACGGCAGGGTGAAAATTTCCCTGATCGGTGCAGGATGTTCTGCGTGTCATAAAAGTCTCTGCATGTTGGGGGATTCAAAAGCTAAAGAGGTAGAGATCCCATCCAACAAAAATGAATTCAAAGCCGGTGATGAAGTGATTGTTAAAATCAATCTCGCTTCAGGGTATAAGGCGGTGGCATTGTTGTACCTCATACCATTTATACTGATGATGCTATCATTAGCAGGAATATCACACCTGGGTTATAATGAAGGAATTGCAGGTTTAACATCCCTATTGATTTTAGTGCCTTATTATGGCATGCTCTACTTGCAAAAAAATAATTTAAGAAGTCAGTGCAGCATTGATGTCGAAAAAAGATGAACCAGGTAATTGTATACACGATCATTAGTTTAACTGCTATTGGCATAGTGGCTGCTGTGGTGATCTACTTTGTTTCAAAGAAGTTTGCTGTTGTGGAAGATTCGCGCATTAGTGCTGTGGAGCAGGTGTTACCGAATACTAACTGTGGTGGTTGCGGTCAACCCGGTTGTCATGCGTTTGCTCTTGCGGTGGTTAATGCGGGCGATCTCTCTACCCTGCACTGCCCGGTTGGTGGCAATGCCGTGATGAAGCAGGTAGCGGATATTTTAGGAATTAAAGCGGTTGAGAAAGATCCCTATATAGCAGTAGTGCGCTGCTCGGGATCATTTGAATATCGTAAGAAGACGAACATTTATGATGGCACCGATTCCTGTAAAATAGCGGCCGCTTTATATAGCGGGGATACCGGTTGTGCATATGGTTGTCTTGGCATGGGCGATTGCGTAGCAGTGTGTGATTTTGAGGCCATGTACATGGATGAAAAAACCGGGTTGCCAGTAATCATTGAGGACAAATGCACCGCATGCAATGCCTGTGTGAAAGAATGCCCAAAAGATATTTTAGAGTTGTGGCCGAAAGGAAAGAAAAATCAGCGCGTGTATGTTGCTTGCCTTAATGAAGAAAAGGGAAGCACGGCCCGCAAAGAATGTGCGGTGGCATGTTCCGGTTGTTCAAAATGCTTTGAAGCATGCCGCTACGATGCCATTACCATGGTCAATAACCTGGCACACATTGATCCTGAAAAATGCAAGGTGTGTATGGAATGTGTGGACACCTGTGATGTTCACAACATCATTACGGCCAATGTTACGCCAGAAAAAATACAAGCGGCCAACGAGCAGCGATTAAAGCGCGAAGAGCGTGAGCGCAAGAAAAGAGAAGCAGAAAAATTAGCGGCACAGCAAAATGAAAACCCCACTACACCACAAGCTTAAAACTTTTAAAATAGGCGGAGTTCACCCTGACGATAATAAAATATCTGCATCGGCTCCCATCACGCCATTGGCTTTACCCAAGATGGTGATCATTCCCATTGCGCAACACATTGGAGCTCCTGCTAAAATTGTTGTTCAGCGAGGAGATAATGTAAAGGTAGGACAGGTGATTGCCGTGCATGAAGGGTTTGTGTCTGCCAATATTCACTCATCCGTATCGGGCAGAGTGGGAGTTATTGAGGAAGTGATGGACAGCACCGGATTTAAACACACGGCAATTTCAATTCGTGTGAAAGGCGATGACTGGGAGCAAAGCATCGATCGTGGTGATGTGCTCGTAGAACAAATCAAACTTACCCCGAAGGAAATCGTAGCGTGCATTATGGAAATGGGTGTGGTAGGAATGGGTGGTGCAGCATTTCCTTCACATGTGAAGTTAAGCGTGCCGGAAGGCAAGCAGGTTGATCATTTATTAATTAATGGTGTAGAGTGTGAGCCTTATCTCACGTCTGATCACCGGCTCATGCTGGAGAAGCCAAAAGAAATTATAGTAGGAATAAAAATCCTGATGAAAGCACTTGGTGTGGATACGTCCATCATCGGAATAGAAGATAATAAACACGATGCCATTGAACTTTTTCAGGAACTATTGAAAAATGAAACGGGTATAACCGTAGAATCATTGGAGGTACACTATCCGCAAGGTGGTGAGAAGCAACTGATCCAGGCATTACTCAATCGCGAGGTTCCTTCCGGAGGATTGCCTGCTGATGTTGGTGTCATTGTTCATAATGTGGGCACCACCTTTGCAGTTTACGAAGCTGTTCAAAAGAGTAAACCATTAGTCGAGCGTGTAGTTACCGTTACCGGAAAAGAAGTAAAGCAACCTTCCAACTTTCTGGTTAGAATTGGAACTTCTGTGATTGATCTTTTAATCGCGGCAGGTGGAGTGCCAGAACGCACAGGAAAAATTGTAAGTGGCGGCCCCATGATGGGCAAAGCGATAGCAGATCTTGATGTGCCGGTGGCAAAAGGTACTTCGGGAATTTTATTGATACCAGAAGAAGAATCAAAGCGTGCTGAAGTTTACAACTGTGTGCACTGTGGCAAATGTATTGAAGCATGCCCAATGGGTCTCGAGCCCTATCGGCTGTTGCTGATGTCGAAGAAAGGAAACAACCAACGTGCCAAAGAAGAACATATACTCGACTGCATTGAATGTGGCTCTTGTTCATTTGTTTGTCCATCCAACCGACCCATATTGGATTACATACGGTTAGGGAAAACACAACTTAGAAAACCGAAGAAACCATGAGCACCGCACTACTCACCGTTTCACCATCACCGCATATTCATACGGAACTCACCGTGCCTCAGATCATGCGGGGTGTGATAATTGCCATGGTTCCGGCTCTGTTGTTTTCGATCTATAATTTTGGGCTCGGGGCTGTGTATGTTACCGTGCTCGCAATAGTATTTTGTGTGGGTATTGAATATCTGATTGCAAAGTATCTTCTCAACCGGGCTGCCACTATTTATGATGGCTCTGCCGTGATTACGGGTATTCTATTAGCCTTTAACGTACCCAGCAATTTGCCCTGGTATATTATTCTCGTAGGTAGTGCGGTGGCCGTGGGCATTGGTAAAATGAGTTTTGGTGGCTTGGGAAATAATCCATTCAATCCGGCTTTGGTTGGCCGGGTGTTTTTACTGTTATCATTTCCTGTGCAAATGACTTCATGGCCCACGCAAGGAGCCACCTTTTCATTGGATGCCGTTACCGGTGCTACTCCGTTAGGAATTTTAAAAGATGGGTTGCGCAATGGCGAACCGGTTGATTCACTCATGACCCAAATGCCTTCCTACTCCGATTTCTTTTTTGGATTGCAGGGAGGAAGCCTCGGTGAAATGTCGGCCTTCGCGCTGTTGATTGGTTTGGTGTACATGCTCTATCGAAAGATCATCACCTGGCATGCTCCGGTTTCAATGATTGCAACGGTTTTTGTGATGACCGGAATTTTCTGGCTCATCGATCCGACCAAATATGCAAGTCCTTTCTTTCATGTACTTACCGGAGGAGTAATGTTGGGTGCTGTGTTTATGGCTACGGATTATGTGACATCACCGTTCACACATCGGGGTATGTTGATTTTCGGTTTTGGCATTGGCGTGCTCACTGTGTTGATTCGTTTGTTTGGAAGTTATCCGGAAGGTGTATCCTTCGCTATTCTCATTATGAATGCATTTGTACCTATGATCAATCGCTTTGCAAAAGAAACACGCTATGGAAGTAAGGCGTCTGACCGCTTAGAGCGGTCTGACGCCTCAACAAGAAAATAACTATGGCAACCATTAAATCATCATTCCTGAATCTCTTGCTCACGCTTACCATCGTCACATTAATTGCCGCCTTATCGTTGGGTTATGTATATCAATGGACGAAAGAACCTATTGCGCAGGCGCAAATGGCTAAGCAGTTAAAAGCGATTGAATCAGTAGTACAAGGATATGATAACAATCCGGTGCTGGAGAAATATAAAGTGGCCACTGCGGATGGTAAAGATAGTCTTGAATTTTTTCCCGCAAAGAAAGGTGAGAAGTTGATTGGTATGGCCATCAAAACTAAATCATCAAAGGGATACAGCGGAGACATCTGGATCATGGTTGGTTTTACTATGACCGGTGAGATTCAAAATGTTTTTGTGATCGAGCACAAAGAAACCCCAGGCTTAGGATCTAAAATGACGACCCCATCTTTTGTAAATCAATTTCTTGGCAAGAACCCTGCGCAAATGACATTGAAAGTTAAGAAAGATGGAGGTGATGTAGATGCGATCACCGGGGCCACCATCAGTTCACGAGCTTATTCTCAAGCGATTCAATTAGCATTTGATACATTTAAATCATCCAGCGATCATGGCACAGCCAATTAGTCAAAAGGAAAATTTCATGAAGGGTATCTTCAAGGAGAATCCAGTGTTTGTGATTCTGCTTGGCTTATGTCCAACGCTGGGTGTTACCTCTTCCGCCATAAACGGACTTGGCATGGGTGTGGCGACTGCCTTCGTATTGATCATGTCGAATCTGGTAATCTCCATGGTAAAAAATGTAATCCCTGATAAGGTGCGCATACCGGCATTCATTGTCATCATCGCGGCATTTGTTACCGTGGTGCAATTGTTGATGGCGGCTTATACGCCTGCACTCAATGAACAACTTGGTTTATTTATTCCACTCATCGTGGTGAACTGCATCGTGCTGGGCAGGGCAGAGGCATTTGCTTCGCGTAATACACCACTATCGAGCATCATTGACGGACTGGGCATGGGCGTTGGTTTTACATTTGCCTTAACGCTGCTGGGTTCCATCCGTGAGTTGCTTGGCAGTTTGTCACTGTTTGGTTTTAAGTTCATCGAAGCAGATGGCATGCTGGTGTTCATACTTGCACCGGGCGCTTTCATTTCGCTCGGCTTCATCATTGCCGTCATGAACTGGATGAAAAGAAAAAAACGTACTTCCACCCATTAACATTGTTATATGGAATACCTCATCATTATTATTTCAAGCATCTTCATCAATAATATTGTACTGGCGAAGTTTCTGGGCATTTGTCCTTTTTTGGGTGTATCAAAAAATACCTCTACCGCGGTGGGCATGGGTGGTGCCGTGATGTTTGTGATGACCATCGCCACCATCATCACCTACCTGGTACAGCATTATATACTCAACCCATTTGGTATAAGCTATATGCAAACCGTTACGTACATTTTAGTGATTGCATTTTTAGTACAAGTGGTAGAGATCGTACTTAAAAAGGTGAGCCCTGATCTATACCAGGCACTCGGTGTCTACCTTCCGCTGATTACTACCAACTGCACCATTTTAGGTGTGGCCATTCTGGTTATCCAAAATAATTTTAATCTGTTTGAAAGCGTTGTGTTTGCTATTGGAAATTCTTTGGGTTTCACATTAGCCATTGCACTATTCTCCAGCTTACGCGAACAACTCGACACAGCCGATCTTCCTGAATATATGCAGGGTATTCCCGCTGCATTGATTACCGCCAGTATTTTATCCATGGCTTTTATGGGGTTTGCGGGACTCGTGTAATGATTCTTAACAAATCATTATCTCAGGTGATACGAAAAAACTTCTAAGCTTTCTCCAGCAATAAGGAGATAGAAGGCCAAAGTTTCAGAATACATCCGAGGGATGCCTGATTAGTAACTAATTTGAATGATTGGATAGACTTGATTATTCAGAATCCTGACCTGGCTGGTTGGATATCCATGTTTACTATAGGTTAACTTATAGTTTTGAGTTGAAACGACTTGACCAAATTCATAGATCGAGGAAGTTACATTGTTTTTGGATAGCACCGTTTCAAGGCCTAACCCTCTAGTGAACATAAACGCCAATTCCTGGTTGGTATAATTCTTTTTGCGATCATATTCTATGAAGGTATATCCTGAAAAATGTTTGCCGGAATCATTGATGTAGTAATCAGTTAGCTTAACAAGGTTACCGTTTTTCCATTCATAAATTTTTTCTGTTGGAGACATCGGATTCGGGTTAACCGGATAAATGGTTTGGGAAAGATGTAAATTCCCTTGTGTGTCATAAGTAAAATGCGTGATTGTTGAGCCTGTAATTTCTCCGTCTTTTGTCACCTCACTCGTTTGGCTTATTCTTCTCCCGCTCTTGTCATACTCAATTTCAATGAAGGTGTTGATTCCATTGTCACAAGTCGATTCTACGCGGGTTAATAAATTGTCTTGATAATAGAAAAATGTCTGAGTGGAAAGTCTTTCTCCAAATAGCTCTTGGAAGGAAGACAGCTGGCCATTTTCATATTCGAACCGATGCTTAAAACATTTAGGATCCGTAAATTCTTTGATCAACATGCGATCAGGGGAAATCTCCAATAACTCACAGGACGTTAATAAGGTTATGAAAATAAGATGAAAAACGAACCTCTTTATATATAGAATCATGATCTATTTACTTGTAATTTTCAGAAACAAATTCCTGGGCTTTCTCTTTTGGGTAGAGTTTCATGTAAGACAATTTGTAGGTGATTGTCTTTCGCTTATGCATTTCTGAATGTTCACCCTCTATCAGATCCAGGGAACTGGCAGCCATAGAAAAGTCACTTGACGTTCCATCGGGCTCAATGTGTTTATAGATATACGCTTCGCCTGCCGACAAAGTGCTTAACTCACCCACAATAGGATACTTATCAGTTACATGATAGCTAAGTGAAACTTCAATGAAGTCACGATTCGTGCCAGGCCAATCTTTCAGTACGGCCACACGCGCATAGTTATCTTTACGCTCTATTACTTTTACTTTAAGTTGACCTGTAAAAAAAGACTTACTTGATTTTGTGATTACGCACGAAACGGAATAAATACCCTCCAGTTTATTGAAGGTACCTGTTTCTTTACCGAAGTAGCGATGCATCAAGTCTTCAAAATCCACCTCCTGATAATGAGATTTTTTGAAAAGCGAATTTGATTTCGTTTGAGCAATTGATCCCTGTGCGAACAGGGCCAGGCACAGGAAGAGGATTGATTTCGTTTTCATAGCCGCACTAATTGACTATTATAAAAATAGTTAAAAAGTGTAGCCCGAGAGATACTTTTGAAAGTTTTTTTGTTTAACCCGATTAAGTAAAGGCCATGGTAGTTATGCCACTTAAAGGAAATGGACATCTGGTGCCCTTCAGGGCCTACGGTTTTATTCCCTCCTTTTTTATTTTAGAGTGACAACCCGGTAATTAAACCTCCCAATAACTGCCACCCAGTAGCAACTGCTCAAGATTACCAGCACCTTTTGTTTCCACTTCATGTTGAATTTGTTCTACAACACGATCGTCATAAGAACTACGGTTATCCAGGTTTTGCAAAGTACCCATTGGGCGAGGAAGCGTTTCTGAATAGGTCATGTTGGCGAGAATGAATGCCAGTGTTGAGTCTTTTTCATTGTGCACTAACACATCATTGATGCTATGGCCGCCTTCTGTTAACTCAACAATTCTGGGTGTAAAGCCATCCATGATTATTCCTTTGTCTTTATTCTTTCCAAACACAAGTGGCTTGCCATGTTCCAACCAAACGGTATGATCATCGCGCGATTCGGCATTGGTATATAAATCAAATGCTCCATCATTGAAGATTCGGCAGTTGGTATAAATCTCCACAAAGGAAAATCCTTTATGCTGATGTGCCTTTAATAACAGTTGTTGCAACTGTGCCCTGTCCTTATCATGACCCCGTGCAACAAACGTTGCGCTGGCGCCTAATGCCAATGCCACCGGATTGAATGGATCATCCAATGCTCCCAACGGAGAAGATTTGGTAACCTGTCCACGGTGCGAAGTGGGAGAATACTGACCTTTGGTAAGACTGTACACTTCGTTATTAAACATCAGCACATTCATGTCTACATTTCTGCGGCATGCATGGATGAAGTGGTTTCCACCGATACTCATGTTGTCACCATCACCGGTCACTACCCAAACACTTAAGTCGGGGCGGGCAATTTTCAATCCGCTGGCGATTGGCAATGCTCTTCCATGAATGCCATGGAATCCATACGTATCGATGTAATACGGAAAACGCCCTGAACAACCGATGCCAGAGATGAATACAATTTTTTCCTTTGGTATTCCCAGCTCTGGCATAAGGCGTTGGGCGGGTGATAATACGGAGATGGCTCCGCATCCTGCACACCAGCGTACATCTACATCTGGTTTAAAATCCTTGGAGGTAGTGTGAACATCTCCTATGTGAGGTCTTTGTATGATTTCGTCTATGATCGTCTTCATGGTATTGATTCCTGATTAAACAATTTTACTTTTTAATTTATTGCCTACTGTCAATTGCCTATTGCTTACTTTTCATCAAAGGTCAACCGGTATGTCTTGTCTCGATTTATTGGCTTCCCAGTTTTTCAGGTTCTCCAGTGATAGCAGCACGGTAAGTTTTTCTTCCAGTTCCACCGCCTTAAATGGTTTGCCCTGAACCTTGTTGATCCCAATCACGGGCTTAAGGTATTTAGCTTGAATGAGATTCTTAAGCTGGCCTAAGTTTAGTTCAGGAATCACCACGCGATCGAACTTATGAAGTACCTGACCCAGGTTTTTAGGGAATGGATTGAGGTAGCGCAAATGAGCATGAGAAATTTTGTGACCCTCTGCCTGCATCTTCTCAACGGCAATCTTGGCAGCACCATAGGTACTTCCCCAACTCAGCAGTAGTAAATCACCTTCTCCTTCACCAACAACTTTGAGCTCAGGAATATCATTGGCAATGTTATCCACTTTCTTTTGCCGCAGTTCAACCATCTTCTGGTGGTTCATTGGATCGGTGCTTACCACACCGCTGCCGTCTTCTTTTTCTAATCCGCCAATGCGGTGTTCCATACCTTGCATGCCCGGAATCGCCCATTGGCGCGCTAATGTTTCAGGGTTGCGCAAGTAAGGTTTAAACGATGACGCATCGGATGCAAACTGAGGAGCGATCTCTGGTAATTTGTCGATCTCAGGAATGCGCCAGGGTTCTGATGCCTGGCCGATGTAGCCATCGGTTAATAACATTACCGGAGTCATATACTTCAACGCGATGCGGGCCGCTTCCAAAGTCATGTCGAAACAATCGGAGGAACTTGCTGCTGCCAACACGGGCAACGGTGCTTCGCCATGCCTGCCATACATGGCTTGCATCAGGTCGCTTTGTTCTGTCTTGGTTGGCAAGCCCGTTGAAGGCCCTGCACGTTGCACATCAACAATGATCAATGGCAACTCGGTCATAATCGCTAGGCCAATGGCTTCTGTTTTTAATGAAAGGCCAGGACCACTTGTGGTAGTCACCGCCAGGCTTCCGCCAAACGCAGCACCGATGGCACTGGTGATTCCGGCAATTTCATCTTCGGCCTGCAAATGTTTTACACCGTATTTTTTATATCCGGAAATAGCATGAAGAATGTCTGTGGCCGGAGTGATGGGATAGGAGCCAAGGAATAGAGGAAGGTGAGCTTTTGTTGCTGCCACCACAAGACCTAATGCAACAGCCTGGTTGCCCGTGATGCTACGATACTTGCCAGGAAGCATATCCGATTTATCGATGATATATTGTTTTCTGAAGTCGGGATTCTTCTCGGCAAAATTCCATCCGCCCTGCAGCGCATGCACGTTGGCGAGTATCACATCTTCTTTGCCTTTAAATTTTCTATTGATCCAGTTTACGGTTGGTTCCAGTGGCCGGTTGAAAAGCCAGTAGGTAACACCTAATGCAAAAATGTTTTTAGTGCGCTGAATTAGTTTAGAAGGAACATCCACTTCAATGAATGCCTTCTTGAGTTCTTTCGACATGTCAATGCCAAAGACCTGGTATTTTGAAAGGCTTCCATCGTCAAGCGGATTTCTTACATAGCCGGCAAGTTTTAAACTTCTCTCATCAAATCCTTCCGTGTTTACAATGATCATACTTTGCTCACGCACATTGGCGAGATTGACTTTTAATGAGGCCGCATTCATCGCTACCAGCACATCTACAAAGTCACCTGTGGTGTGAATGTTCTTAGATCCGAAGTGAACCTGAAAGGCACTAACGCCATATAAGGTGCCTTCCGGAGCGCGTATCTCAGATGGATAATCCGGAAAGGTATTTACTTCATTGCCGGCAAAGCCGGAAGTATCAGAAAATTGCGTTCCTACCAATTGCATTCCGTCTCCGGAGTCACCGGCAAAACGCACAGTCACTTCTTCCAGGTGTTCAACAAGTTTATTCATGGGACTTTTTGTATTATAATTTCAGTAGTATAAGATTCCGAAATTTCACAAACTCAGGCCATGACGAAAGTCATGTTTATCAATGATTATTCAGATGAAATTAGGGTGACATACTGACGATGATCAATCATCTACTATTTGAATATCCACTCGTTTTTCCCGCACGGCAATTTGTCAGCTAGAGGACGTAGGCCTTTTAAAAATATGCATTCCTTGGCAGGGCAGTGTTTTATTTGCAATATTGAAATCAACATACCTTTCAACTCAATGAAATTACCAGGATTAATGATTGCCGTAGCAGTATTATTGAATGTGGAATTAAAGGCCCAAAAAATGGATGCCTTGGATAAAAGCCCAATGGACATGGCGTATTACCCGGATAATTTTGCACATGATCGGAAATTTGCTCCGAAGTTGATCGGAGATATGCCCGCGATGGTGAGGGTGACCTACAGTCGCCCGGCAAAAAAGAGGCGTGAAATATTTGGGAAACTTGTTCCTTATAGTGAAGTATGGAGAGTGGGTGCGAACGAAGCTACTGAAATCAAATTCTACCAGGATGTGACTATACAAGGAAAAGCGGTGAAAGCAGAAACGTATTCACTTTTCGTCATTCCCAATGCTACAGAATGGACCATTATCATCAACAGTGATCTGGATTTCTGGGGCGCGTATAGTTACCATGAAGCCCATGATATTTTACGGGTGAAAGTACCCGTTAAAAAATCGGAAAATGTAATCGAAAACTTTTCAATCAAATTCAGAAAGGGAAAAGATAACGAGGCAATCATGATGCTTGGTTGGGATACTACTATCGTTGAAGTACCCATTTCATTTTAATATTTTAGTCGATCGTATTAAAACTAATCCAGGGAGTTCTTATTACATCAATTGCCGGCTTCAATCCCAATTCCATCAATGAGATAAGGCTTTGTTTTTTCGAAGCGTAGTTTGAATGTACCAATGAGTCCTTCGCCATTGTTGAGCACCATCTCAAGATTTTCATCTTTGGATTTTACGGAAACGATTTTACTACCGCCAAAGTCTTCGTGCAATCGGGCAAACATCTTTGCTTTGGCTTCCAGTTTGTCAGCTTCTTTCATTTCTTCCTTTGAAGTGGGCACACCACCATTTTCATTGGATTGCACTTTCATGGTTTGTTGTTTATCAATCAAAGCCTGGGTGTAGTTTTCCTTGATGAATTTGATCCATTGTTGTTTATCATCAAGACCAATTACGCGGTGCATTTCGCGGGCACGTTTTTCCATGACACTGACTTCTTAAGACATAATTAGAGAAACGATAACCAATGCCAGAAAATAGTATTTTCATGATTGTTTGGTTTTAGGCGTTAGATGAAATTCAGGAATCAAAAGTTTTAAAACTGATAAACCACGGCATTAATATTCATACCAGCTCCCACGGAAGCAAATACAACCTTGTCGCCTTTCTTGATGACCTGGTCTTTTAACTTTTCCCGCAGGATGTAGTCGAGCAGGGTAGGAATTGTGGCTACTGAACTGTTGCCCAGCCAGGAAATAATCATCGGCATGACAGAGTGGTTTTTAAATTCGAGGCCGTATAATTTAAACAGGCGGTTGAGAATTGCTTCATCCATTTTTTCATTGGCCTGATGAATCAATACCTTATTGATTTCTGAGAGATGTACGTTTGCTTTATCGAGAGCGGTCTGCACAACATGAGGCACATGGCTCAAGGCAAATTCGTAGAGCTTCCGACCGTTCATCTTAATAAAAATATCTTGGTCTTTATTTTTAGACTCATAGGAGTGATCCATATTCAGTAACAAAGCATGCTCACTGGCCCATGTCTGGGTCTTGTGCGATAGAATTCCTTCATGACCTTCGCGTCCTTCTAAAATTACCGCACCGGCACCATCAGCATAAATCATAGAGTCGCGATCATGTGGATCGATTACGCGCGATAATGTTTCAGCACCAATCACCAGGCATCGTTTTGCGTCTCCTGATTTTATGTAATAGTTCGCCTGAATAACACCTTCCAGCCAACCCGGGCAACCAAACGGAAGATCGTAGGCTACACAGTCTGGATTCTTTATCTGCAACAAATGTTTCACGCGCGATGCCAGGGACGGCACGATATCGACACGGTTGCTGTTGTATGCCACATCGCCAAAGTTATGAGCGACAATAATATAATCGAGCGACTCCTTATCAATGTCTGAATTTTCCAATGCATTTTGCGCAGCCAGAAATCCGAGGTCAGAAGCTGTTTGTTCGGGTCTGGCATAGCAACGAGTTTCAATTCCTGTGATGTCTCTGAATTTTTCAAGAATGTCTACTGTATCTTTTTTAATAGGCGATCCATCTTTTTCAAAAAATGTGTGGCCAAGAAAATCGTTGTTGCTGATTTTAATTTCTGGCACGTAGCTGCCTGTGGAAATAAAAACAGATTTTATTAAAGACCCCATCGCTTACTCTTTTAATGCTAACGGTTTAAAGAATACTATTCTTAGAAAGATGCGACAAGATAATAGCTGCGTTATGGGTGTGCAACACTCGCGGCAATCTATTTATATTCTTTACTGATACGAACGATTGTCAGGTAGTTATGCTTTTTATTGTTTCACTATTTAAGTTGTGTGTGCGCTGTTTTAAAGTTTACGTAGAGTGAAAGCAGTCTTACTTTTGCCAGGCAATAAATATCGAAGCATAACCTCATTGTTGCCCGTGGTATAGCGACTCATCGAAGAGATGATGAAATCATACGCATAGCCTACCGTAAATTGACTGGCTATTCTTAACTGAACAAGGCCGGTAACGGAATCATTCGTGCGATAGGAGAACCCCACACAATATTTTTCCTGATACCAGAAATTTGAATTGATATCAACTTGTAAGGGTGCTCCGTCTGCTAATTTTACCAGCGTAGAGGGTTTGATTATGAAATTTTCAGATAGCGTAAACGCATAGCCGGCCGTAAAGTAATAATGTCGGTATTGTCTTGACTGCGCGCCATTACTGTTGTTTAGTCCGTCAAGGGCCTGATTAATGATGTGAGGCACTGAGAAACCAGCATAAAATTTTTCGGAATAATAATATACCCCTGAGCCAAAATTAAAAATCATCCGGTTGGTACTCTCCGAAAAAGAATTATCAATTGTATTTTGAGGATTAGTGACCACGGCTGTGTAATCGGCCTTGTAGTTATTGACACCACCCTGTAGCCCCATCGATAAAACTCCTTTTTCGAATTTTATCCGGTATGCATATTGAGCATTCATGTTCAGGTTTTGTGTAACTCCGATTTTGTCGTTGATAATAGAAAGCCCCAATCCAACTTTGTCGCTGAATACGGGAACATCCAGGTTTAGCACTTGCGTTTCAGGTGCGCCTTTAATGCTCATCCACTGCTGTCGGTAAAGTGCAGTGGCGGTGAGTGAACCTGCACTGCCAGCTACAGCGGGATTGATCGTGGTGCCGGTATACATAAACATGGAGTAGGATGGGTCTTGCTGAGCATGGGCATGGAAGCTTGTCAGCAGAATAAAAGCGAGCCATATTTTTTTTCCACACATACCTATGGCTGAGCATAGTGATTGATGTCGTAATTCGGTAGTAATTGTTTTTATTAGTGTTTTCATGGTTATATTTATTTTACCCAAATGCTTATTATTATTTTCTTTTTATGGTGAGATACCGCACCGAAGGTTTGGCTCCATTACTCAGATCAACGGAATAGAAGTATGTGCCGTCAGGAAGTTTTTCACCTAACACTATGCCACGGTTTGCCGATCCGTCCCAGTCATTCTTATAGTTGGTCGCTTCATATACGACACTACCCCACCGGTTGAAGATTTTTAAAATAACAAGATGATCCTCTGCTCCATGTATTACGAAATTGTCGTTTACGCCATCACCATCCGGAGAAAATCCTTCGGGAATAAAGAAAACTGGAGCTACGGCCAGCTCTTTAAAGAGAATATTTATAGTGGCGCCATTAGGTTCACCATTTAGCGTAAAGGATACCGTTGCTGTCTCGGCAATGAATGAAGAGGTAAGAATTACTGAATATGTTCCATTGTTATGATTCACTTCCGGGGATAACGTGCCGGCAGTGGTATGGAAAGTGAGGGCTGCATTACTGATCAGGTTGTTATTCTGGTCTTTGACAGTAACGGTTAACGTGGTTGCACTGATTCCGTCTGCTAAAATTTCACTGACACCGGTGGCAATAGTTGCCGATAGTATGATGGGTTGTACGACCGCTGTAAAGATAACAGTTACCTGGTTTGACAATGGTACACCGTTCACCGTGCCCGTAATAACTGCCGTACCTGCTGAAGTAGCAGCGGTAAGCGTGGCGGAATAGGTTCCATCATTATTATCGGCTATTGCAGAAAGCGTTCCTGATGTAGCATACAAAGCGATCGCATCACCACCGGCACTAAGATTGTTTCCGTTGGCGTCTTTGAGTTGTATTGTAATAGTCACAGAACTTGTTCCGTTGGCAATGATGGA
>Ga0163153_10003536_pt1 | contig 20770 bp, 14 predicted proteins | sample OliLakLV19MP6IB1_FD_148629 | JGI IMG/M metagenome (GOLD analysis project Ga0163153, IMG submission 148629) | Freshwater microbial mat bacterial communities from Lake Vanda, McMurdo Dry Valleys, Antarctica - Oligotrophic Lake LV.19.MP6.IB-1 | ecosystem: Environmental > Aquatic > Freshwater >...
TGAATTTCCGGCAATTTATCACCAGCGGGAAACTTTTCTTTGCAAAGCTTTCTGGCGCCTGTCCCGCAATGCTTTTATGCGGGAGTTTTTCAAAAGAAAGCGTACTTAATCGAAACTAAAATTTTCATTCTAAATCACATTGTTTTGGACGGATGTGACATTTTTTTAAAAATTTTTTAAACTTCAAATAGCTGAATAAATGATTAATTATTTTACATTAAGATAAATAAATATAAGTGGTGTGACAAATATTAAACTGTCGAATCTGTCAAGCACACCACCGTGTCCGGGAATAATGTTTGATGAATCTTTTACTCCGCAATACCTTTTTATAAGTGATTCGAAAAGATCACCGATCTGCGCAAATATTCCGGTAATGATTCCCATTATGACCGCGTCATTTAAAGATATCTTCTCGGGTATAATGGAATGCACTATCAATGCCGCACTGACAGTGAATACAAACCCCGTCGCCGATCCTTCCCATGTCTTCTTTGGACTTATCGGTGACAACTGATGCTTTCCGAAATACTTTCCTCCGAAATACGCGGCTGTATCACATGTCCAGATCAAGATGAAAAGAAAAATAATAACATTAAAGCCCGAAGTGTTCTTCACAAAAGAATTTAACATCATGAAAGGAACAGTTACATACAATATCCCGAAGATGATTATTGCGGCATTGAGCGGATTCCGGTTTTCCTTTCTAAGTATTTCAGCCGTGGTGATAAAAATGAATACAGGCAGAAAAATTGTTTCGAACCGGTAATTTAATAAATAGCTGATGATCATCAGTGCAATTGAAAAAAACAGAGCGCTTAATTTAAATAAATGATAACCTTTCGTCCGGAACATCTCACAATACTCCCATAATGCAAACGAAGTAACAATTAGCGAGAAAATTAAAAAAAATATTCCTCCGAAGTATGATGCGGATATTATCAAAGGTATTCCGATTACTCCCGCTAAAATTCTTTTTGTTAAGTTACTCATTTGCTTCCGGAGGTAAGTTGTGAACCAAAGTTTTAACTACAGAATTTTTTCTTATCATAATTATTATGAAAATAAAAACAGCGAGTGATATCACTCCTAAAATTAAAAACTGAACCTGCTCGCTGCCGGTCATATCCGGCGCCGTACTGGAATCAAATGTATCCTTCCCGTAAATATAAACTGCCAGCGCCGAGAGAAAATTATTTATGAAGTGACAAAAGACTGCCGTATAAATGCTCCCGCTGTGATACACAATGAATGTCAGAAATATTCCAAGCACCGTAAGCGCTATAAGATTGAATGGGTGAAAGTGAAATAAAGCAAATAGAAAACCGGTAAAGAAAATTGCTTTGCCTGCCGGAATGATCTTCTCAAAATTTTTAAACACAAGTCCTCTGAACAAGAACTCTTCACAGATCGCAGGAGTAACAGCGATCACTATCACTATGACGATAAGTTCAGGTATCGAATTAGCCGTGACTAACTTCGTTGTAGCTGACTCCATGGTGTCAAATAATTCTTTCATCTGCTTTATTGCATCGCCGCCAAAAGGAAGATTGAATATTAATTCATTCTGATAGTACAGAAATACCTGAAGAAATGGCTGTATGACAAGTATCCCGATGATAGCTAATATGAATACGGACATCTTCGGTTTATTGAGCCGGAAAGTTTGTTTAAGATTATTATCCTGAAGCATTACGAACAGTATCGCAGGAAAAAGTATGAACATGAATTGTCCGAACGTAAGTATCAGTCTCATCAGATTAACGTTCTCCGCATTGATATCCATCTCGCTGCCAAGCACAAAGTACGAAATGGTTCCGCCGACTATCTGATAAAGTATGAATACTGCCGAAAGCGATAGAAATATAAACACAAGGGGCGGCATATTTGCCAGCGGTCCCTTCTTAAATACAGGTAAATTAAAATTATTATCCGTCAATCAAATTTTTTTCCAATATCATTATTTTTATTTTGTGATTAAATGGTAAATGGTTCAGTGCTGTCCAAAACATTTTTATCAACACTTAAATAGTCTTAAACTAATCAACAATTGTGGTAATCATTATCATTCTTAAAAGAACCCGCCTGTGAGAAATTGCCGATAAGAAATTCAGAGCAATGGCGACAAGCGAAACTAAAAATTTTGACTGTTTAAATCCCATTGTTTTCGACGGATGTGAACCTTTATATAACCTTCAAGATATAATTATGCTGTCCATATAAATTTATGTTAATTCTGTTTTTAAAATTAGTGATTATATTTTTAATTCGTGATCATTCGTGAAATTCGTGACAAGTTTTTTCCTTATTTTGGAGGGATGGAGTTTGGTTCAGTTGATGTTCTTACAATTTCATTTCATCATAGGTTAAAATAAATTATTTTCACAAATTATTATATGAGCCAACAAGAGCAGTCACAATTTCATAACCAACAGGATTCTTATGTCGGGCACGGGGAAACAGAAAAGGTAAGCAAGTATGGGATCCTGATTAACATACTTCTTTTTTTAACTACATTTTTTACAACAACACTCGCCGGAGTTCAATGGGCAAATAAGGATCCGTTTCAGCTTGAGAATTTCTCTTCCGGTCTGACATATTCAATTTTAATTCTTCTTGTCATCTCCACTCATGAATTCGGTCATTACTTCGCCGCAAAAATTCATAAAGTCCCGGTTACTCTTCCATACTATATTCCTTTTCCTTTTCTATTTCTGAATCCATTCGGTACCATGGGCGCAGTGATAAGAATGAAAGCCAAATACTACAGCCGTAAAGCCTTGCTCGACATCGGAGCAGCAGGTCCCATTGCCGGCTGGATCACATCAGTGATAATTTTAATTATCGGATTTACAAATCTTCCGCCTGTAAGTTACCTGTATAATATTCACCCCGAATTTGCTGTTACCGGCATTCCCGTCAGCGGATTTACATTCGGATATAATATTTTATTCTTTGCTTTCGAAAAAATTTTCGCTTCATCTCCTGATGTCTTTATGCCTCCGATGAATGAAATTTACCATTATCCTTTCCTTTGTGTCGGTTGGTTCGGACTTCTTATAACTTCTCTTAACATGCTTCCCGTAGGACAGCTTGACGGTGGTCATATTTCTTATGCAATGTTCGGTGACAAGCATAAGTATGCAGCTTATATTGTCTTCGCTATGCTCGTATTATTCGGACTTGCCGGAATCATTCCCTTTTTTGATATAAATTTAAACTTCGGTTCACTTAACTGGCTACTATGGGCAATACTGATATTTTTTGTAATTAAAATTAAACACCCGCCTGTTTATTCCGAAAGTGAAGAGCCATTAAGTGCAGGCAGAATGATTACGGGATGGTTTACTTTTGTCATTTTTGTAATTTCGTTTTGCCCTGTTCCGGTTTATGATGTTTAATTTTATTCGCTATGAAAAATAAGCCCACTCTTGTAATTATATTCCTGACAATATTCATTGACCTGTTGGGATTTGGGATTGTGATTCCGCTTCTTCCTTCATTTTGTATCAATCAGCTTCATACATCAGAAGCAATGATCGGCGTCATAGCGGGGGTTTACTCTTTAATGCAGTTCCTGTTCAATCCTGTCTGGGGCTCACTGTCCGACAGGTATGGAAGAAAACCTATTTTGGTAATGAGCTTAATTGGAAGTTTCATATCCTATCTCGCTCTCGGATTTGTATTCTCAGGGTTAATTTTATCTACAACTTTGCTGATTATTTCCAGAGCATTTGCAGGTATTTTTGCAGCAAATATTTCTGCCGCGCAGGCAGTGATCTCAGACATTACCTCTCCTAAAGACAGAACCAAAGGTATCGGTATCATCAGCGCAGCATTTTCTCTCGGCTTTGTTTTCGGTCCGGCGATCGGCGGTGTGCTTTCACATTACTTCGGCTACGGTTTCCCTGTATTTGTGTCCGCAGGACTCTCGTTGATCGCCGCACTGCTTTGCATATTTGTCTTCCGTGAAACATTGTCAAAACAAATTCAGGTGGCAAACAGGCTCATTAAGAAAAGAATAAATCCGCTTAACTTTAACCTTATCATCGGAATTTTAAAAAACAAAGTCATTGGAAAATATATAATAATATTTTTTTTCGTCGTTTTTGCCTTCTCTAATATATTCGGAACAATTCAGCTCTTTGCAGAAAGAAAAGATACTCTCAATATGAATCAGGAAGAAGTCGGATATGTATTTTCATTCATGGGTATTGCAGGGGCATTCGTGCAGATCTTTTTATTGAAGTATGTACAACGATTTTTAAGTGATCAGAAAATTTTAGTGCTGGGAAATTTTATAGCAATCTTCGGTCTTAGTCTGATTGGCTTTTCAACAACCGGCGTGTTGCTTGTTACATTTATTTTCATTCTTGCCGTGGGAAACGGAATGAGCAATACAGTCACGATAAGTCTTCTCTCCCAAAACATCGGTCATGAAGAGCAAGGGAGTATTCTCGGAATTAATCAATCTCTGAGTGCCTTTGCAAGGTTTCTTGGACCCGTGTGCGGAGGTCTTGTTTATGAATTTATTGGGTACAGGTATCCTTTTATTGTTGGCGGGCTGGTTATGGTTTTAATTACAGTTTATAGTTATAATGTTATGAAAAAAAAGAAGATGCTTACTTAGACTTTTTAGCCTCCTAATTTTAATTAAACTAAACCAATCACTCCAAACATTCTTCCGGATCTGATACCGTCTCTTCTGTAGGAATGAAGTAATTTTTTTTCTTTGTACGTACACAATCCACACACCTCAATATTTGATTCTCTTAAACCTGCTGCAATCATTTGATTGTAATTATCTTTTTTCAGATCCAGATAATATTTTCCGTTTCGCTCAGACCTGACCCTCTCGTCAAACAATGAACCAACTTCGCTTCCTACTTCATAATGTTCTCCGCAAATACCGGGACCGATGTATGCGACAAGATCTTCAGAATTAATATCAAACTCATTTTTAAGCCGGTCAATTGTAAGCGAAAGTATTTTTTGCTCCGTTCCCTTCCAGCCGGAATGAATTCCCGCTACAATTTTTTTATCGGCAGCATACAGAAATACTGGTATGCAGTCAGCCACACTTACCGCAAGGAAATTGTTTTTTCTATCCGTATAAATTGCATCACATCCTTCAAAGTGTGTCGGTTGTGAAGAGTAATTAATGATTGCAGAGTGAATTTGTTTCTGATATGTGACTTGCTCAGACTTTATTCCAAGCTTATCAAAAAATATTTTTCGGTTTTGATTTACATTGTCCGGATTATCACCAACAGCGTTGCTTAGATTCATACAGAATGGTTCAGGCGATACACCACCTTGCTTTGTGCTGAATCCAAACTTTATCTCCGGAAAATTTCTGAAAAGGTTTGAATGAATTATATCGTGTTGTTTCATCTGTACAAAAACTTATTGAATTTCATTTTAATTTCAATCATAAATTTTATATTTGAAATTTAATCCGCATGTATAAAGCATCTCGACTCTGATTTAAGAAACCACATTTTTCCGGAATTTTCTATACAAAGATTCACCGGCAAATGAAATTATGAGCAAGACGATCATAGTCCAAACAGCTTCAGGAGCTTTTTGGAAAGTATAGATCTCAAGTACAATGAAAAGCGAAAGGCATAACAGAAGTGAAATGAGCACAAGGATTTTGTTAGCGCCGGTCTGTGAGATGATCCTTAAATGACCGGCATTCACGGCGGAATAGATAAGAAGGAATGCGCCGCTTCCCATCATTGCAATGCCTGCCAGGTCAAAAAAAAGTATGAATACAATTACCAAAAATGATGTGATGAAAAGCCCGCCGGTTGCACTCTTCCATTCAGTGCGTTCAAATACCCGCGGCAATTGTCCGTCACGCGCTACCATATAGCTGACATTCGCGCTTCCGAATAGAGTTGCGTTGATAGCGGAAGAAGTAGAAAATAATGCAGCTACCGCGATGAGCTTAAAACCCAGCATTCCGAGAAACGGTTTAGCAGCTTCGGCAAGCGCGAAATCTTTTGATGAATTTATTTCTGCTGTTGAAAGGTTTCCCGTAACAGTGATCGACACAGCAAGATATATTATAATTACTATGAAGACGCTAAGGTATAAAGCTTTGGGAAGGGATCTTGAAGGATCATTCATATTTCCCGCCGCGTTTGTTATGAGTCCGAAGCCTTCATATCCAATAAATAAAACTCCGGCTCCGAAAAATATTGATTCGGTATTATTCCAGTGCGAAGGTGAGAGATTATCAATATCAATAAAAAAAAGTCCCGAGGCAGCGAAGAGAATTAGTATTAGGACTTTAACTATTACAATAAATGTTTCCGCTTTTCCTACTGAACCTGCGCCAAGGATATTTACAAGAGTGAACAATATCACGATTCCCGCGGCAAGTGATTTTGTTAATAATGGCGAGGGATCACTTGTAAAGAAAGTCGACGCATAAGCTGAAAAGCCCTGAGCATAAAGCGCGATGGAAATAATATAGCCGATCCACATAAATAAGTTTACACTTCCGCTTACAGTTCCGTTACCCCAACCTTTAACCAAAAATTCAACAGCTCCTCCTGCAGAAGGGAAAGCCGCTCCAAGCTTTGCATATGAATAAGTAGAGAATAATGCGATGATTCCGCCGATGAGAAATGATAACCACATCGCGCTTCCGGATGCTTCGGCTACTATTCCGAGAATTGAAAAAATTCCCGCGCCTATCATGCCGCCGATTCCGATTGAGATCGCTGCAATTAAAGAAATGCGTGATGAGGTATTTGAGCCGGTCATATATTTTCAGAGATGAATAGGGAGTAACTAAATTTTCATTATTATAAACTTATGCAGGGATTTATAAATTTTAAAGATCCTGCTGACTATTAGCTTTATTTCCTGTTCTCAAGTATCTTCAGGAAGGACTTCCCTCTTATTTCATCAAGAGTAAGTCCGGTCTGCAAAACTTCGTCTTCTGTTATCGCGCCGCAGTTCAATGCTCTTAAAAAATAATTCAGCAGTCCCTGTCCTGTGGCTGCATCATCAAAAACATCTCCGACCAATGTTGCCTGAGCGGCTTTGTCGATAAAATTTTTGAGACGGACAGATGCCTGATCGAAACCATTCAGAAAAAAATTATAAACTGCGGCATACCTTACAGGAAGCTGAGCGGGATGCAGATCCCAGCCCTGATAGAATGCGTTATTCAGTGAATGCATAACATCGTCATACATAAATTTCCATGCTTTATGAATATTATCCCGGTTTTCTCTGATCTGATCTTCAGAAAGCTCTTTACCTTTATGAATTCCAACGGGCATTATATTTGTCGCACCATCGCAGAGCCATACGCCTGTTCCGGCAAGTGAAACTTTCATCATGCTCCTTGCAAAATCACACACAGGATGTCTCATTGATTGCTGCCTTGCGGTCACATCACACGAAGCGGTATAGTCATAAACCCCGAAGTGTGCAGCTTTACATCTTCCATTAGCAGCCTTTACCAAAGATAAAATGTTGGATCTCCCTTCAGTATCAAAGATAGACTGAGTAGTCTCGATCATGATCTCCATTTTTAAAATACCGGAAGTAAGCTTTAATTTTTTCTCGAGCATTTCGAAAATCTCAACAAGGGCGGAGACATGTGATTCAACTGTGACTTTAGGAAGTGTTACAACGAAATTCTCCGGAAGACTGCCGCCTGTTTCATTAATTAATGTTGTAATAAAAATATCGAGAGTTCTTACAGCCCGGTGTTTCAATTCCTCTGAAAATGTTTTTATCCGGATACCAATAAAGGGTGAGAGGAGATTTTCTTTCATTGCCGCAGCCACTTCAGTTGCGGCGAAAACAGCAGTTTCATCTTCTTCCTTGTCAGGTCTGTTACCGAACCCGTCTTCAAAATCTATTCTGAAATCTTCAACAGCTTCATTTCTTAATTTTCCAATCACCTTTGAATAAACTTTTTCCGTAACTGTGTCTTTTTCATTCAGCTCAAATGCCTTTGCGAAAACATTTTTGTCGGGCGCATTTTCAAGAAAGCTTTTTAAACCAAGCTCACCTATCTTTTTTATTGTTTCACGTTTAAACAACTGAGCCCCGCCGTACACAGTCTGAACGGGCTGCCTGTCGCTGTTATCACCCGGATAGATTTTTTTGAGCTTAATGTTTGATTGTTGCAAGCCGGCATAGATCTTTTGCATTGAATTTTCTTCGAGAGTTGTTTTCATCAGAGATTATAAAATAGAAAAAATTAATAAACTTAGAAATGAACCGCGAATATTTAACAAAAATTAAATTACCCTCTCATATAGATCATAACGGCGGATACATCCGACGGTCTTACACCTGCTATGCGCATTGCCTGCCCGATAGATGTAGGTTTTATCTTAGTAAGCTTTTCCAGAGCTTCCGTTGACAGTGACCTGATCTTTTCATATTTGAAATCAACCGGAATGCGGATGTCTTCATTTTTTCTGAAATGACTTATCTGCTCATCTTGTCTTGCAATGTACCCTTTATATTTTATTTCGATTTCAATTTGATTTAAAGCATCTTTGTTGGTGCGAATTTTCTGTATTAAATTATTTTCTTTGAAGAAATCGAGCTCTATAATATCCGATAGTGTCACTTCATTTCTTTTTATTAAGTTATGCAAAAATTCATTCTGCGAAAGCTCGCTTGCGTCATTGCTTACTAAATATTCATTTATCGCTTTCGGACTGATTGTATTTGAATTAAAATAATTAATACCCTCTTTTATCAAATCAATTTTAAGATTTAACTCATTTATCATTTCATTGTCAATTAAACCGAGTTCAAATCCATATTTCATTAGCCGCTGATCCGCGTTATCCTGTCGTAGAACAAGCCGGTATTCAGCGCACGACGTGAACATCCTGTAAGGTTCAAGCGGACATTTGTTTATGAGATCGTCGATCAGCACCCCGATATATGCTTCACTGCGTTTTAAAATGAAGGGTTCGCGGTTCTTGATTTTTAAAGCAGCGTTTATTCCTGCCATAAGTCCTTGCGCGGCGGCTTCTTCATATCCGGAGGTACCGTTGATCTGACCTGCAGTATAAAGTCCCGAAACTAATTTTGTTTCAAGTGAAAGATTTATCTGATGCGTCGGAAAGAAATCATATTCGACCGCATAGCCCTGCTTTATAATTTTTGTTTTTTCTAAACCCGCTACTGTGATAACAGCTTTTTGCTGCACATCCAAAGGAAGACTTGTCGAAAAGCCGTTCATGTAAATCGTGTTTCCATTTAATGTTTCCGGCTCAAGAAAGATCTGATGCCTGGGCTTATCTGAAAATCTTGAGATCTTGTCTTCAATTGATGGGCAATAGCGCGGACCTATGCCTTGTATTCTTCCTGTGAACATTGGGGAATCCTCAAACCCTGTTTTTAAAATTTCGTGTGTTTGATGATTTGTATGTGTCAGATAACATTCAACCTGTTCCTGAAATGGAAATCCGGGCTGGTTTTTATGAGAAAATGGCTGAGGATCTGAATCCCCTGTTTGAACTTCCGTTTTTGAAAATTCAATTGAGTCTTTTTCAAGTCTTGGCGGAGTACCTGTCTTTAATCTGCCGGTCTCAAAACCCAGTCCTATCATGCATTCGGAAAGTCCTGTTGCTGATTTTTCACCAATTCTGCCACCGGAGATCTGTGAATGACCGGTATGCATGATTGCATTGAGAAAGGTACCTGAGGTAATGATCACAGATTTACATTTTATCTCGCGCCCTGTTTCAGTCTTAATTCCTGTGATTTCATATTTTTGTTCATCAATTTGAAAATTGAAGCTTGAAACTTGTAATTGACTTACGGTATCCTGAATAATTTCAATACCTTCTGTTTCGTTTATGAGCTTAGCTGCTTCAAAAGAATATAGATCTTTGTCGGACTGGCAACGTGGTGACCAGACTGCTGGACCCTTGGAAGTGTTAAGCATTTTGAATTGAATACCTGTTTTATCAGCAAGTTGCCCCATTACGCCACCAAGTGCATCAATTTCTCTTACCAAATGTCCTTTAGCTGTTCCTCCGATAGCGGGATTACAACTCATTCTTCCGATCGCTTGCGCATCCATTGTGACAAGTCCGACGGCACATCCCATTTTTGCGGCGGCGATGGATGCCTCAACTCCGGCATGACCTGCACCAATGACAATTATATCGAAATATTTTTTCATTTCAGAAATTAACGTTTTTGATTTAAATTTGCTATGAAGATTAAAGATTGAAATCGTTAGAATTTAATTAATGCACAGGATTTAATTAGTTTAGAGGCGTAGGAATGTCGGCTTTCTTAGTTCTATGATTGTTAAACAATTTTGAAAGTGTAAAGATAAAATTGATTTAACAGTACTTAAAGAAACTAATCGAGTTACATTCACCCCATATTCCAATTCCAATTTAAAGAATGCATAATTTAAGCTTAAATATTGATTGGTATATTGTGGTAGTTCCAAGTACCAGAATTAGAATGATATTTAAGTATGGAATACTTAAGATGATTATTTTTTATATGAATTAATTACAAATTGTTTCTTGAGAAACATTTTTAAATTTTTTAAAGCTTATAATTATATCACTCCACTTTATGAAACGTTAATTGAGGGTGATTCACTGTCGTTGTGCCTGCATCTCATAGAGTATAAAGTCCAGATCAACTAATATCTTTAAAGATGAATGGATTTATTTACTAACTTCAAGGGTTCGAAATATCTCTTGAATTCCTCTGACTGATAAAATTGAATCCACTTATATGTTACTCATGCCATTAAATCTTTGAGTTAATTTGATAATGCAAAATTATTTGATCAACAACTTAATTTAGATTTAGTAGAAATATTAAGAGCTTTATTGTATGGTGTTGAATGAAAGATAATTATGGAAACTTCACCCCAAAAGATTTTGAATCCAGTTCTTCAACTAAATCCAAATCCCTTAAGCATTTTCAGTGCTATTTTGTCAACTTTGGTAAGAAATAACTTATTGTCATGATCAATTTTGATGAAACATAATGGAGTGGGTAGCAAATTCTATATAAATCGCATATTTCATAGCACCGTCTAAATCTATTTTAGATATAGTTAGCTAAATATTGTTTTATCAAGATATTACTTTTGGTTAAACTTTTAACAACAACTTCACACATTTACAAATCCCAAATTTTTCATTAGAAATCCTATAAAGCTTTTAAGGCAAAACAACTTCTTGTACCAGGCAGATGAACCTCGCATCTTTTTTGCTCTGTTTTTTATTTTAGATTATTAGATTAATAAAACTCATAAAGTTTTTAACCTTAGAAGAAAAATTTAAACAACCGCTCATTTAAACCTTATTACCTTATTTTTTTTGCTTTAAAGTTTTTTGATAAAATTTTAAAAACATTTCGTATTCTTCTGTAAATGTTATCTTCCAATGGTTTTAAGTCCCCTGATTGCTATAATAATCAACTACTTATTATATAAACTTCAAATGATGTTCATTAGAAAATTTTCGTATTGAAAAATCCGGGCTAATTAACACATCTATTGAACCGACTGAAAATAAAACTACAAGAGTTAGCTTTCAACAAATTATCTAAATTGTAGAATTGGTATAAAAAATTCAAGCAGATGAAAATTTATATTGATTTAGATAACCATACAAGATGATAGAATCATTTTCGCTTGCGCACTTAAGTCCACAAAAAATTTGAATTTATTTTATATCAATGGAAAACTAACTTAACTTACTATGAAATCAAAACTAATTTTACTTCTGGCTTTAATAATTTTTGCGGGGCTTACAATTTTACTATCATTTGTAATTGAAAAAAGTAAATCGATTACAAAAATAAATTCTTCAAAAGAAAAGTCTTCTTTACAGGAAAATAAATCTGATGAAAAGGGAGCATCCGGTGCTCTTGACGCCATGCAGTTCATGTCTCAGATAAGGGCTTACCCGGAGATTGACATTCCATCCGAAAAATTTTATAAAGCATTTGAATACTCAAAAGAAAATCTTCAACGACTTAATCTACAGGACAATATCGACCAATGGCAGTCTTTAGGTCCTAATAATATTGGCGGACGAAGTCTATGTGTCACTATTCATCCTGTTGATACTAATGTTATTTTTATGGGTTCATCTTCAGGCGGTTTATGGAAATCAACTTCAGGAGGCATCGGCGCCAGCGCGTGGACACTTATAAACACTGGCTTTCCAAGCTCTGCAGTAAGTTCAATTGCAATTGACTCGGTCAATCCGAATGTAATGTATATTGGAACAGGTGAAAATTACGGCTACCAGTTTTCGCAAAACGGACTTGATGTTCGGGTTACCAGAGGTATGTACGGGATCGGAATCTTAAAAACGACTGATGCAGGTGTGACTTGGACAAAGTCACTGGACTGGAGCTATAATAATAAAAGGGGAGTATGGCGCGTTATAATTAATCCAAAAAACTCAAATATAATTTACGCCGCCACGAGTGAGGGGATTTACAAATCGGTTAATGCCGGATCCAACTGGTCTGAATTACTGAATTACAAAATGGTAATGGATATGGAAATAAATACCGCGGACACAAATGTTCTCTACGCAACAATAGGAAATCTTACCAATAATATTCCTCAGACTGACAAAGGCATTTTTAAAACAACTAACAGCGGATCTACATGGGCAAAACTTTCCGGCGGGTTGCCTGCGGCTTGGTCAGGAAAAGCAACTCTCGAATTATATAAAGGAAATCAGAATTTTGTCTATGCAAGCATTCCCAATGATTTTTCTTATGTCGGATATTATAAAAGTACAAATGCCGGTGTAAACTGGACTGCTGCAAGTACTTCCGTTCCGATGGGAAATCAGGGATGGTATAATAACGGTCACATTATAAAATCAAATGATCCTAATTCAATTCTTGTCGGCACTATAAATGTTGAAAAATCCATAAACGGAGGTTCGAGTTTCAATACTACTTCAGACTGGAGCGCATGGAATGAAGGTGCGACTCCTCCCGGCGAACCCGAAGGTCCTTCCAATTTTGTTCATGCGGATGTTCATTTTTTTGAATCAAATCCAAAGGACGCAAATAAAATTTATATCGCTGCCGACGGGGGCTTATACCGTTCAAATGATTTCGGTGAAACCTTTTATTCTTGTAACGGTGGATTTGTTACGTCACAGTTCTATGCTTCTCTTGCTAATTCATATCAGGATTCTGTGTTTTGTCTTGGAGGACTTCAGGATAACAGGTCGGCATTTTATCAGGGAACGACTGCGTGGTTTAAAACTTTTTACGGTGACGGAATGAGCTGTGCAATTAATTCGCTCAATGATCAGATCTGTTATACTGAATATACATACGGTGCAATAAATAAATCTTCAAACGGGGGCGTTGACTGGTTTGGAATTTCCCCTCCGGGTGCCGGTAATCAAAATAATTATTGCTTCGTCACGCCTTTTATCTCCTGCAGATCAAATCCTGATGTAATGTTTGTAGGTGGAAAATCAATTTACAAATCAGTTACCGGCGGCGGAAGCTGGCAGGGTCCATACGGAACGGCTGTCTTTAATAATGAAAAAATTCTGTCACTAGCATCGTCACACAAAACTACAGATACACTTTACTGTGGCACGGTAGCCGGAACTATCTTCCGTTCATTCAACGGCGGTTTAAACTGGACTAATATGACAACAGTGAACATCCCAAATCGATATGCTACTGATGTTACGGTCAATGACAACAATTCAAATGAAGTATACTTTACTTTCGGTGGGTTCGGAGCAGGTCATGTATTTAAATCAACTAATTCAGGTACTGTCTGGACAGACATTAGCGGCAATCTTCCGGATGTGCCGCACCATTCTGTTGTCGTCGATCCTGATTATAATCAGAATATTTATGTAGGTAATGATCTGGGTGTTTATGTTACTACAAATTCCGGTGCCAACTGGTATGAATTCAGAAACGGTATGCCTTACTCGCTGGTCTTTGATGTTACAATTGTTTATCCAAACAGGAAACTCAGAGTTGCCACTCACGGCAATGGGATCTATGAAAGAAAACTTCTCGAAAACCCTGTCAGCATAAGTAATAATTCGAACACGATTCCTGAAGACTTCATGCTATATCAGAATTATCCAAATCCGTTCAATCCAAATACTGTTATCCGTTTTGATATTCCTCATAGTGTTTCAAATAAAATGTCAAATGTATCTGTGAAAGTGTATGATGCGATCGGTAAGGAAGTAGCTGAATTAGTTAACGGGTTTAAAGCTCCGGGTAAGTATGAAGTTACATTTGACGGCAGTAACTATTCAAGCGGAATATATTTTTATAAATTAGAATACGGTGAGCTCTCGGAAATAAAACGAATGATGCTTGTCAAATGATAAATTGTAAGTAACAGTAGCGCTGATTTTTTAAGTTCTTTTGCTTTCCTTCATCATCATTACACCCGCCATTAAAAAAAAGAATGACGAAACAATAAACGTCGCTTCGATCGATATGAATTTCATTATAAAGTATCCGATGAAGGGCGCGAAAAGCCCTCTCACGCCGGTAAGTGTAATATGCACTGCCTGATAATTCGCGACCTGTGAAGGCGGCGCGTAATAGAGCGAGCTGAGATTCCAGGACATCGTCACGCCGCTCATTGATATGCCAAAAAAGAAAAAGGTAACATAGAGCATTGTATCTGCTGTAATAAAAGTATCAGTGCCGAAGAATTTTATTGAAAGCATAAGCAGCGGATAAAGTATTAAAGATAAGAATAAATATCCGCAGAATTTTGTCGGATTGCCGACTCCGTGAATCTTTCCCATCAATGGTGTAAATAAAATTGTCGCTGTATAAAAAACCAAACCTTTGGCTATGGATATCGGAGTGTAATTTAAATTGAGTGTCTGAACAAGAAATATCGGCACCGCCGGACTTGCGATCATAAAAGCAAGACCGTAAAGAAAGAAGTAGATCTCAAATCTTAAAAAAGGCTTGTTCTCACGGAATATCCGAAACAGGTTACGGATCGGTAAAATGATAATATCTTTTATTAGTCTCTTCGAAATTACGCCTGCAAACTTGTTAGGCTCAAGCACGTGCTGACCTCTTCCCAATTTTATTAATTTTGCAAGATTAATGTAAGCAATGATATCGAATATCCCGGCGAGCGGATAAAAGATTTTATACAGATGAAAATTGAAGTCGAGTACATACCCGAGAACGGTCGTGACAATCAAAACTATGATCGTGTATAAACTGGAAGCATAGGAATAAAGCATGCTCCTTCTTGCATCGGTATAGTTATGCTTATAGACTGTATTCCAGGAAGGCTTTATGAGTGAGTCGGTAAAACTCATCGCGGCTATGCAGAATATGAAAAAGTTTGGTGTTTCAAAGAAAGGAATTATCAAAAGGAAGATCCTGCTGAATACAGCCATTACAATGATTGTCCGCGCCTGGTTATTGGAACGGTTGATAATTTCAGCTCCGTAAATTGAAAAAAGAAAAGCTGAGCTCGTCAGAAAGATCAGCATTGTTACCTGAAAATCCGAAGCCAGCAGGGATTTTTTCAGGATCACGTCCTGAAGCATAAGGATGCCAAAGGACAACCCGTTGAACGCCTGTGAAATTAAATGGAGATGAAAAGTTTTATTTTCAATTATCCGGATCTCCTCGGAAGGGTAAGCCCTTGTATCAGCTCGTCTAAAATTTGTGAAGACCTTTTTCAATCTGATGATGATGAAGTTGAATGATTACAGAGGGAAATTTTTTATCAATATGTTCCTTGGTTTTTTCTACTGCGTAAACAGATCTGTGCTGACCACCTGTGCAGCCGAAGTTGACAGTCAGGTCTGTAAAATTTCTTTCAAGATAATTTTCAATTGCCGGATCTATGATGCCGAATACATTATTTAAAAAATCCTTCATCTCTTTCTGATCATTAAGGAATGAGATCACTTTACCGTCCCTTCCCGTTAGCATTTTGAATTCTTCCTTTCGACCGGGGTTGTAAATAAAACGGCAGTCGAATACAAATCCGCCGCCGTTGCCTGACATGTCTTCAGGCATTCCTGATTTTTTATAGCTGAATGAGCTTAGATGAACTGTTAAGGACAAATTATTTTTTTTTAAATATAAAGATTGTCATTAAGAATTTAAGTGAATAAAGTTTGTAAGCTATATGTAAAGTTTTGAACTACTTAAACAAATCGAACTGATCGGATTTTTTCCGGAAGAGATCTGTTGATAATGGATTACGTTCTTTATTCAGATTATATTTATTGCAGTTGGTTTCAAAAATTTTATGCATCGTCTCCGCCCACTTGCCTTCACCTGTCATTCTTGTTCCCCAGTTGCTGTTATAAAGCTTTCCTCCGTGAAGCTCCGTTATGCGGTGCAAAATTTTATTTGCCCTGTCCGGAAATTCTCTCTTCACCCATTCAGAAAAAAGATCTTTCACTGCAAATGGAAGCCGGAGCATTACCTTTCCGGCAGTTTTAGCGCCGCGTTCGGATGCCTCCTTTAATATTGAAGGCATTTCTTCGTCAGTCAATCCCGGAATGATCGGGGCAACATTTACTCCCACGGGAATATTTTGCTTTGCCAGAAATTCTATCGTCTGCAGTCGTCTCATCGGAGTCGCTGTCCTCGGCTCCATTACTCTCTGTACTTCACTTCTTAAGCTTGTGATCGAGATGACAACTTTTACAAGGTTAAGCTTTGCCAGTTCAGAAAGAATATCCGCGTCACGCTGTATCAGAGAGTTCTTTGTAATGACACCGAGGGGATTTCTGAAATCAAGAAAGACCTGAAGACATTTACGTGTGATCTCAAGCTTTCTTTCAACAGGCTGATAGCAATCGGTATTACCTGAAAAAAATATTGCTTGAGGCTGCCATCTCTTTTTTGAAAACTCCTGCTCTAATAATTTCGGAGCGTCACGCTTTACCATTATCTTCGTCTCGAAATCCAGCCCTGCTGAAAATCCTAAATATTCGTGAGTCGGTCTGGCGTAACAATAGATGCATCCGTGCTCGCATCCGCGATAAGGGTTAATGCTATAACCCGCTCCCAGATCCGGACTATCGTTCTTTGCAAGTATTGTTTTTGAATGGTCATTGAAAAACTGAGTGGGGATCTTTCGTTTATCTTCAGGATCAATGTATTCATTATTAAATTCATCATCATGCTCAATGTGGATCTTCTCGAACCTGTTAGGAAGATTGAACTGTGAACCCCTGCCATTTATTTTGGATTTGTCCACAGTTCAATCTAAACTCTTTACCTTAGATTGTTAAGGTTAAAATTTATCTCTTAACTTTGCAGCTTCAATTCAGCTTTACTTAATTTCCTGTTACGTAAATATTTTCTTATAATGAAATACAATATTCCGAAAAAGATAAGTAGGTGAGAATGCAATGATGAAAGCGATCATCCAGCTTATCACATCAGTAAAGCCTTCAAGTCCTGACTTAAATCCATTTGTGATCTCATAAAAAAATCCTCCGCCTGATGTTGTCTGAAGCAGGCTTGGCTCAAACATCGACACGTTAAGCGTTGAGAATGAAGACTGGTCTTTAAGAAATTTCATTCTGCCCTCGGTGCTTTCAATGTTCTCACGCACTTCAGAAAGCTTTTCCTCCACTTCTACCACATCAACGAGCTTTGCGGTCTTTTCAGATAAGAGTTGCAACAGTCTTCTTTCAAGTTCACGCTGAGTTGCAGTTCTTGCTTCAAGATCAATGAACTCTTCAGTAACATCATTCCCTGATATATTCTGGGAAATTACTTTTCCCGCCTGACCGATTGATGAAATGAATTCATCATAGTTTGCAGAAGGGATCCTCGCTTCTATATTACCCTGCTTTTTCCCTGACACGTTTACCGATGAGTTAGAGTTGGTTATGTATCCTTTAAATCTGAGGACTTCATCCTTGATCCTTCTTTCGGCATCATCATACTTATCGACTTCCATGTTCATTGTTCCTGATTTTATTATCATTCTTTCAAGAACGGAGAAAGATTTTTCTACAGATGACGACACAGGTTTTACAAGACCTTCGTTGGTCTTCATCTTATCATACGATCTACTGTTACTTTCATCACTGACGACATCTTTACTTACATTGACAGGTATTTGCTCGGTATAATCTTTGCTTTTGTTACAGCCCGCATAAGCTGAGAGCATTACGAGAAGTAGAAGAACGAGTGTAAGATTTTTTTGAGTTTTCATGGCTGATGTTATTTTAATTTTATTCTCATACTCAGCCGTGAAAAAATTTGTTCCCGGAAAAAGATTTTGCGCTGTTAAATCCAGAGCTAATTCATTTCAAGTAAAGATTTTTTAGTATTTATCATAAATACATAACTAAAATATTTTTTCACAAACCTGAAAAATTACTGTTTGACATTTCTGTAAAATAAAACTAAATTAGCTCAACTTTTTAAACTTTTAACGGAGTTCCTGAACTTAGAATTATTTATGAAAAAAGCTCTGCTCCCTCTCTTAATATTGCTTATAATATTTAACGATCTGCTCTACAGTCAATGGTACTGGCAGGAACCGTTTCCCGGCGGTAACGAACTCCGCTGCACGAAATTTATAAATGCGCAAACCGGCTATGCCGCCGGCGCACTTGGAACGATCATGAAAACAACTAATAGCGGATCGAACTGGATATTACAGATATCAAATACACAAACATTATTAGCTTCAATAGATTTTATTGATGTTAATACCGGAGTAGCAGTCGGTGACAGTTGCATCGTTGTAAGGACTACAAATGGCGGTGCAAACTGGACGAAGTCAAGACTGATATTCTCGACAGGAGGTTTTTTTAGCGGGATAGACTTTGCCAATGACAGGATAGGATACATCAGCGGAGGCATAGGATTTTCACAGGGAAGCTATGTTGTGAAGACTTTTGATGCAGGACAATCATGGTTCCAGCTAAATACAGGGGTGACGAACACTTTATATAGTGTTTCATTTCTCGATTCCTTACAAGGAATGTGCGGAGGCAATGGGGGTAGAATATTACGGACATCCAACGGCGGGGTCAACTGGACGCAGGAAAATTTACCTACAGGTTCAAGCTTTAATGCTGTGAGCTATATACAGCAGGATACCCAGTATGCGTTAAGAGAATTAGTAAGTTACTTCAAGACTACCAACAACGGAGCAAACTGGATACAGTATTCGCTTGATCTTCCAAATATCAACGGGAGCGGAGACATAACAAGGTTCATGGCATTCTCGGATGTTAATACAGGATACGTGGTATCAAGCTTCGGCAGAATAGCACGGACGACTAACGGTGGAGCAAACTTTACAACGGACTTTACATACTCGGCTTATGGCGGTTTTAATATATCCATACTGCTGGGTATAAGTGCTATAGATGATGGAATTGCGGTGATCGTTGGTTCAGGGGGAAAGTTATTGCGAACAACAACCTCGGGCGCGAACTGGAGCATTCAAAATGGATTCAAACATGATCTTCACACAAACTGGTTCACAGATGTAAATACAGGCTACAGCGCAGGATACGGAGGAAGACTGATCAAGACCACGAATGGTGGTGATAACTGGTTCGATCTTCAGAGCGGCACTACACAGAGAATAAATTCAATTTACTTCACAAGTCCGAATACCGGATACATAGCAGCCGATACAGGAACAATATTAAAGACCACTAACGCAGGAGAAAACTGGTTCGCCCAAAGCAGCGGTTTAACGGGACGATACATTAATATAAACGATATACACTTTCTCAATACAAGCACAGGATTAATGGGAGCTGATAGTGGTAAGATATTAAAAACTACTGATGGTGGGAATAGCTGGAGTATAAAATTGATAGGAGTAGAGGATTTTGTTATTGGTGTATGGTTTTTAAATCCGAATACGTGCATTGGTTGCTCCACAGGAGGCATTTACAGGTCAACTAATGGCGGAGAAAATTGGTTTGTACAAACAACTGGGCCATCCGGAATTGGAGCTGATATATTTTTTTCAGATTCATTAAATGGATTGTGTGTAGCCTCGATTAATGAATCTTATAAAACAACAAACGGTGGAGACAATTGGCTGAGGATTTTAAATACAGGCAGGGATGCTGCATTGTATTCAGTATACTCATTAAATGATTCATTTAGTTATGCTGTAGGAAGGGATGAGTTTTATGGATACATAGTAAAATCTACAAATGGAGGATTAAACTGGACAAGGCTTCCAAATTTTACGTCAAATAGTTTGAACGCAATATTTTTTGTAAATTCTAACACGGGTTATATATCCGGACAATATGGTACTTTACTTAAAACTACAAATGGTGGAATGACTTTTGTAAATCTGAACACTACCGGTATCCCTGAAGCAATATCACTTCATCAAAATTACCCAAATCCTTTTAATCCAAAAACAAAAATAAACTATGTAGTAAGAACGACAAATTTTGTTACCATCAAAGTGTTTGATGTAACAGGTAAGGAAGTTACTACATTAGTTAATGAAAATAAGTCTCCGGGTAGCTATGATGTTGACCTTAACTCTGTCAATCTCACAAGTGGTATATACTTCTACGCAATTTTTATTAATGGAAATCTTACCGATACAAAAAAATGCGTACTTCTAAAATAACGCTAAAATTCATTTGATTTAAAATAAACCCGGAAGTTTTCGAATACCTTCCGGGTTTTTAAATTTATACTTCATAATAAAGATGAAACTCATATGGATGTGGTCTCAACTGCACTTCCTTTATCTCATTCTTCATTTTATAAT
>Ga0163153_10003537_pt1 | contig 20762 bp, 14 predicted proteins | sample OliLakLV19MP6IB1_FD_148629 | JGI IMG/M metagenome (GOLD analysis project Ga0163153, IMG submission 148629) | Freshwater microbial mat bacterial communities from Lake Vanda, McMurdo Dry Valleys, Antarctica - Oligotrophic Lake LV.19.MP6.IB-1 | ecosystem: Environmental > Aquatic > Freshwater >...
CGATGAGCGAGGCGAGAGCGCAGGTGCCGCTCGCGCCAGCGAAGGTCAGGCCCGCGCCGAAGAAGGCTGGGACGGCGATGAACCTTGGGTCCATGAACCACGTGAGGGCGGACCCGGCGAGCACGCCCAGGCCGATGACCATCTGCACCTGGCGCATCACGCTGATGCCCGAGACCTTGGTGTTGACCTCGATGGGCAGGGCATCCTTCTTCCAGGCCTCGATGCCGCCGGTCATGTTGACGATTGAGACCCCGGCATCGCCGAGCGATGCGGCCATGCGGCAGGCGTCCGATGAACGCTTGCCGCTGCGGCAGTGCAGGACGAGTCTCTGGCCGGGCTTGATCCCCGCCGCGGCTTGCTGCGGGTCGAAACGTGACAGCGGGACCAGCCGCGCACCGGCGATCTTCTCGCGGGCGTGCTCATCAGGCTCGCGGACATCGATGAGGATCGCCGTGCCGCTGCGCAGCCACTGCTGGACCTCGCGCGGTGAAGCCTGTTGAACGCCGGTGGACAGGGCCGTCGTGCCCTGCGATGCGGCGGCGTTACTGGCGGACATCGTGTGGCTGGCGGAGATGGTCTGCTGGGTCGTGGTCATGTTGAGTTCCTTGTTCGTCTCGATCGGCTCGGGGCCGCGATGGGTGCGGGATGTCTGGTTCCGTCCTCACTTGAGAGGCGCGGTGGGTGCGTCGGGTTCCCAATGCGCCGGAGAAGTCGCCGCCGCGGGACTGAAGACGCCCGGCATCACGCGCGGGGCCTGCCGGACCAGGATGTACCCCGCCATGACCACGAGGAAGACGGCGAAGATTCGTTTGAGCGTGCCCTGGTTGATGCGGCCCGCGAGGAGGTTCCCCACCAAGCTCCCCGCCACACCCAGCGCGATAAACACGCCGATGATGTTCCAATCCACCTTGAGCGTCACACCGCTTGCGCCGACTTGCTCGCCGAGCACCGAAAGGGACTTGAGGAACCCGGTTGCAGAGTTGACCGCGATGATCGCGAGGCTGGTGCCGATCGCGGTGGGCATCGGGAGTTTGCGAAAGAGCACCAGCACCGGGACGATGAGGAAGCCCCCGCCGACGCCGACCAGACCCGTCGCGAGGCCCAGACCCACACCCTGCAGGGCGATGATCCACAGCGGGCCCGTGCCGGTGGGCTGCTCGGCCTCGTCACGCGTGGGTGTGCGGCGGAACATCATCGCCGAAGCCGTGAGCATGAGCGCGGCGAGCATGACCAGTTGCACCGCGCCGGGAATGAACTGGGCCGCGTGCGCCCCGGCGTACGTGCCGACGATGCCCGGGAGCGCGAGCAAGGCCGCGCTCTTGAAGTCCACCCGCTTGTGCATCGCCGCGCGGATGACCCCTGCCACGGCGATCGCGCCGACGATCGCCAGCGACTCGGCGATGGCGCTCTTCTCATCGTGCCCGACGAGGTAGACCAGAATGGGGACGGTCAGGATCGCCCCGCCCGAGCCGAGCAGCCCGAGGGAGAGACCGACCGCCGCGGCTCCGAGCCAGGCCCAGATCACGCGCGAACTCCTTTACACGGCCACCGTTGCGGCGCTCGTTTGCTCCGATCAGCGTGCACCCGGCACCGTGGCCTGTTCCCACGCGAGCATCCCGCCCGCGAGATTGGTTACCTCGTAGCCGTGCCGTTGCAGCAGCGAGCAGGCCCGGGATGAGCGTCCCCCCGAGCGGCAGTTGACCAGGATGGGCGTGGCCTTGGGCACCTCGGCCAGGCGCGACAGCAGCCGCGTATGCGCGATGTTGGTCGCCCCGGCGATGTGGCCCTCGATGAACTCGGCCTTGCGGCGGACATCCAGCACGAAGGGCGTGCTCGTATCGAGCATCACGCGGGCCTGCTCCACACTGACTTCCGGCGTGGACACGAGCGTCCCGCCCGCCGCCACGAACGCATCGAGTGTGCCCGCATCGTACCAGCCGCAGAACCTGTCCAGCCCGACCCGGATCAGGTCGCGCACGGCCTCATCCACGCGCGACGGCTCAACGATCAGGTGAAGCACGTCGGCCTCGTCGATCATCGACCCCGCATCGGTGTTGAACGAGTTGGTCAGCGGCAGGTGCAGCGCCCCGGGCAAGTGCCCGGCCTTGAACGCTTCCCACGGGCGGGTGTCGATCACCATCGCCTTCTTCTCGACCACCTTCTTCAGGTCGGCGACCGACAACTCCCGCGGCGTGGGCACTCGCCCCAGCACCTTGGGTCCCATCTTGTTGTCGCGCTTCATCCGCGCGAAGTACAAGGGCGGCTCGGGCTGCGCATCGAGGATGAAGTCCACGAACCCCTGCTCGCTCTTGGCGGCCAGCACCGAGGCGTTGAACATTTTCTCGTACCCCACCGTGCTCTGCGGCACCGCGCCCAGCGACTTGCCGCAGGCGCTCCCCGCCCCGTGCGCGGGCCACACTTGCAGGTAGTCGGGCCACTCCATGAACTTCTGAACCGTCTGGTAGAGCCGGTGCGCCGATGGATCGGCCTTGCCCTTAAACCCCGCGGCAGATTCCAAGAGGTCGGGCCTGCCCAGGTCGCCGACGAAGACAAAGTCACCCGTCGCCACGCCCATCGGCTTGTCGGCCCCGCCGCCTCTATCGGTCACCATGAAGCACAGGTGCTCGGGGGTGTGCCCCGGCGTGTGCATGGCCTTGAACTCGATGTTCCCGACCATGAACGTGTCGCCGTCTTTGAGCAAGCGGTAGTCGTACTTCCCACCGCCGCCCCCCCCGTCCCCGATCTTCTTCTCCAGCCACTGGTACTTCCAGTCGGCGTCCCCCTCGTCCGAGACATAGACCTTCGCGCCCTTCTCGGCCAGTTCACGCCCGCCGGAGATGAAGTCGGCGTGGATGTGCGTCTCGGCGACGGCCACGATCCGCAGCCCGTTCGCCGCCGCGAGCTTCTCGTAGCGGTCCACATCGCGCTCGGGGTCGATCACGATCGCCTCGCCGGTCTTCTGACACCCGATGAGCCACGCGGCCGCGGCCAGTTTGTCGTCATACACCATTCGGAGGAACATGCCTGGACTCCTTCTATGCGTTCGGTGAGAGCTGGCGGTCGCTCGCTTGGAGGCGTGTCCTCCCGTGCTGGTTCCCAAATGCGCGATGCGGTGCTGCGATCTCAGCCGCGGATGAGCGTCTGAAGGCATCAGGCGGGATCCTCCGCTTCCCGTCGAATGTCGGACTCGGTCAATGGGCGGATGGGCTGTAGTTTGCACGCACCTGCCTGTGGACGACCGTGCATGTAGACGCATCGCCCGCCGAGGCGCTCGACCGTGCGCTGCCGTGGGAGGTGCCTGTCGGCGGCGCACCCGTGCAGCACGAGACAATAGGTGAGCGGCTTCAGCCTTCGTTGACGATGTCGCCTACGCCGCCACCGTCGCCACGCCGCACTCCGGGCAGACGGACCCCAGCGGAAGGCCGGAGCGGTCGTAGCCGCACTTCTTGCACAGGTCCGTGCGGTCCCGGCGACGGGCCATCGCGTCGAGCCGCCAGGCCGCCGCACCGGCGTACACCAGCGCGCCGACGGGCGCCCAGAGCGGCACCTTGACCCACCGCATCGCCGGCCGCCAGCCCCCGTCGAACCACCACTCGAAGTCCGAGCGGTACTCCCCAATACCCGAGCCGACGCTCGCAAAGTTGGGGTTCCAATCCAGGCATTGCTCGAGGTTCAGCCTGCCCCCGTTGATGCTCGCGATGCAGCCGCCGGGCCCGGCGAGCACGATGATGCGATGCCCGCTGCGCATCCACGCGAACACCAGTGCTGCGCTGACGGCGGGCGCGCCCCACTTGACAGCCTTGCGCATGATCGCTCGCACCTTCATGTACGAACGGTAGCGAACGTGTTGCTACGCCGCCACCGTCGCCGTCGTGATCTCCGACCACGGCCCCTTCTCGCCGCGGGTGTTGATCCAGCGGGCCATGTAGACCGCGGCCCCCCCAATTTTGCCGCCTTCGCCGGGGTTGAAGTCGGTGCGGAAGGTCGGCTTGGTGGTCATGGTCAGGAAGACCAGCGCGGCGGGGTTGCCCAGCGAAGCGAGAACAGGCGAGCCCGCGAACTCCGCAAACGTACACGCCTCAACGGGAAGAACGGCCGGGCGGTGTTGATCGCCGTGACCGGCTACGCCTACGAGAAGAGCCGCAAGCAGGCGCAAGAGGCGGGGTTCGACCACTTTTGCCCAAGCCCGACGAGCCCTCGGCGCTCGAGGCGTTATTGTCCTCAGCGCGGGGCTCGCACTCGGAGTGACCCAAACGGTTTCCTGCCGTCGCTTACTCTTGCAAAGTTCACTGCCGTGGGTTATGCTGTACCCGGTCGAGCCCCAACGGGCGCGGCCTGGAGAGAGAGAACACATGTCCACTACCAATCTCGCGGCGGCGTGCCTGTCTATCGGACTCGTTTCGGCATGGGCGGAATCCGCCGATGCGGGCGTGCTGACCGAGATCCACTACGAGGGGGGCATGCTGGGGGACGTTACCCACGCGCGCGTCCTGCTGGGCGGTCTGGGCTCGGGCTCGAATGGTTCTGACGGCCTGATCTTCCGCAATCTTGCGCTCGAGGGAATGGGAAGCGGCTTCTTCACATCGCCGGTTTCCAGTGAGTTCAATCAGGACGCCTACGCAATGATCGGCCTGTCGGGAGACGGCTCGGGCTTCCATCACCTCGTGCTCACGACCCCGGGCCTCACGATCCTCAACGGAATGCTCTTTGAGGATCTGTTCCCCGGCGTTTCCGAAGCCGTGCTGATCGACCAGTTGCTGACAGACAACCCCGCCGCCGACGACTTCCTCCGGACGAACTTCGCGGTGCTGCGCACTCCCGACACAATGCCCGCGACGTGCTATTCCTTCAGCGCGGCGCAGCCATTCGGCACACTCACCATCGACATCGTGAGCGTGCCCGCTCCCGCGCTGGCTGGCTTCCTTCCCGTGCTGCTGCTTGCGCATCGTCGCCGACGTTCCTAGCCGCACGCGCCCCACTCCAACATGAGACTCAGCGTCTGCCTGATCGTCCGCAACGAGGAATCCCGCCTCGCCGGCGCGATCGAATCGGTTCGGGCCGTCGCCGACGAGATCGTCGTTACCGACACGGGCTCGACGGACGCGACCGTGGCGATGGCGGAGAGGCTTGGTGCGCGCGTGTCGCACTTTGCGTGGTGCGAGGACTTCGCCGCAGCGCGAAACGCCTGCCGAGCCCACGCGCGAGGCGACTGGCTCCTGTGGCTCGATGCCGATGAGCGGCTCAAGCCCGGCTCGGAAACCGAGTTGCGCAGCGCGATCTCGAATACCGCCGCCGCGGCGTGGCACGTCATCCGGGAAGACTTCTTCGCCCACGACCGCACGGACTGGTACAGCGAGATGTACCAGTTGCGGCTGGTCCGGCGCGACCTCCCATGCTCGTTTGTGGGTCGCATTCACGAGCATCTCGAGCCGTCGCCGGTCGACATCGCCGGTCGGCTGGGGAAGTTTGTTCGGGCGTCCAGCATCCGCCTTCAGCACTGGGGCTACACCGCCGATCGCCAGCCGGCGAAACTCCGGCGCGCGGCGGCCATGTGCGCGATGGAACTCCGCGATCGGCCCGGACAACTTTACTACCTGGTGGAGCACGCGCGGGCGCTGATCGCGATCCGGGACCCGGGAGGCCCCGCAGCGCTCGCCGCGGCGACCGTGTCGATGCTGGAGCATCGCGCAAGCCCGACACCACCCAGCCCGATGGCCGCGTCACTCATCGAGCAGTTGCTCGCGTTGCCAGGACAGAAGTGGATCAGCATTGATGACCTGCTCGACCTCGCGAGCCGCTGGTTTCCGCGGAGTGCGCCGCTCATCTGGGCCGCAGCGCGGACGCATTCGATTCGGGGCGAGTGGCCATTGGCCGAGTCGGCCCTGAGGCGACTGCTGAGACTGCTGGAGACTTCGACGTACGACCGCTACATGAGTTTTGACCCTCGCATCACCGAGGATGCGCAGTTCAATCTTGGTGTTGCGCTGGTCCGGCAGGCCCGGCTGCCCGAGGCCCGGGCGATATTCGAGAAACTCCTGGGCGGCGATCGGCGCGCGACCGATGCCCGCAAGAACCTCGATGCCATCAACGAACTGCTGGCCAGACATGGGGGCTGACGGCCGGTGCCGGAACTTCGTACGATCCGGCCGATGCCCACGCTCTACATCATCGACGGTTACGCCCAGTTCTTCCGCGCCTACCACGCCATCCGCACGCCGATGACCAGCCCGGTCACCAAAGAGCCGACGAACATGACGTTCGGCTTCGTGGGCATGCTCCTGAAACTTCTGCGCGGCCAAGGGAACATCGGAACCGATGGGGGCAAGCCCGATTACGTTGTCATCACGCTCGATGTCTCCGGCGACCGCGGCACCTTCCGCTCGCAGTTGTTCCCCGAGTACAAGGCGACGCGCTCCGCCCCGCCCGAGGACCTGTTCCCCCAGGTTGAGCGCTGCCTGGCGATGCTCCGGCAGATCGGCGTGCCGATCCTGGGCGCGGAGGGCTTCGAGGCCGACGATGTGATCGCGACGCTCGTCACACGACTGCGGGTCAGCCACCCGAACCTCCGCATCCGCATCATCTCCAAGGACAAGGACCTCAAGCAGTTGCTCGCCGGCGGCGACAGCCCGGTGGAGATGTACGATGTCCACAACGACGAGATCATCACCGCCGCCACGCTACTGGCCGAGACGGGCCTCACGCCGCCGCAGGTGATCGACATGCTCACGCTCATGGGCGACACCGTGGATAATGTGCCGGGCGTCGAGGGCGTCGGACCAAAGACCGCGGCCAAACTCGTCGCGGAATACGGCTCACTCGACGCTGTGCTCGCGGCGGCGGTGGGCATCAAGGGCAAACTCGGCGAGCGTCTGCGTGCCACGCCGCGCGTGGCGCTGGACCTTTCTCGCACGCTGGTGACGCTCAGGCACGATGTGCATTTCGAGTTTGCACTCGAGACCGCGCGGGTGGAGAGTCTTAATCTTCCCGTCCTCGGCCCGGTGCTGAAGGAACTCGGGTTCAACCGATACCAGGACGAACTGAAGGCGTTATGCGGTGCAGGGGCCAGCACCGGCGGCAGCACGGGGAGCTTGCCCGTGTCGGGCTCTGTCGCCATTCCCTCCTTATTGTTGCCGCGCCCCACCTTTGGCGGCCTCTTTCCCGAGCGCACGCCCGTCGAGATGCCGCGACCGTCGGCGGAGTCGGCTGGGGGGCGGCAGGCGGGGCCAAGGCCCCCCGCCTTTACCGGCGGCCTGTTTGACGGGGTTCCCGGGTCCGACGGGGGCTCGCTGATCTCGCCTCAATCCGGCGAGTACCGCGCCATCACCACCAAGGAGCAACTCGATGAACTGGTGACCGCACTCCGCGCGGCGGAGTGCATCTCCGTCGACACCGAGACCACTGGCCTCTCGCCGCGGCGCGACAAACTCGTGGGCATATGCTTGTCCACGAAGATCGGCACGGGCGTGTATGTGCCCGTGCGATCGCCCGAGCCGGACACGCACCTCGATGAGGCGACGGTGATCGCCGCGCTGCGACCTGTGCTCGAAGACCCCGAGCAGCCGAAGTGCGGGCACAACCTGAAGTTCGACATGCTGGTCCTTCGCAAGGCCGGCATCCGTCTCGGCGGCGTGTGCATCCCGACGGCGCAGGCCAACCCCCCCACTTCGTCGCATTCTTCATACGCCACGCCGCGGTTCGCCACATCGACGGCTTTCGACTCCATGGTGGCGTCGTACCTCATCGACGCGTCGCGCTCGTCGCACTCCCTCGACACGCTGGCAATGGCGATGCTGGGTCGCACGAACATCTCGATCAAGGACCTGATCGGGCGGGGCCCGCATCAGCGCACCTTCGATCAGGTGCCGCTGGAGCAAGCCACGCAGTACGCCGCGGAAGACGCGGATGTCGCGCTGCAACTCCGAGCGATGATGCTGCCGCAGATGCAGGCGATGAACCTCATGCCGCTGTTCGAGTCGGTGGAGATGCCGCTGGTCGAGGTGCTGGCGGAACTGGAATGGAACGGCATCCGCGTCGATCGCGCTGAACTCGAGCGGCAGCGGATGCGCCTGCAGGGTCGCATCGACGAGTTGAAGGTGGAACTTGCTCGTGTCGCGCGCGACACACTGGGCCGAACGTTCAACCCCGATTCTCCCCGGCAACTCGCCGCGGTCCTGTTCAACAAGCCCGATACCGCGGATGAGGATGGAGGACCGGGCCTGGGCCTGCGCCCGCTGAAGAAGATCAAGACGGGTTACTCGACCGATGCGGAAGTCCTCGACAAACTGGCCGCGGACCCGGAGATTCAGACACCCATCCCGCGCCTGATTGTCGAGCACCGCGAACTGACCAAGTTGGTTTCGACCTACCTCGTCGCGCTCGCGCAAGAGATCAACCCGGACACCGGGCGCATCCATGCTTCCTTCAACCAGACCGTCGCGGCGACCGGCCGCCTCAGTTCCTCGGACCCGAACCTGCAGAACATCCCGATTCGGACGGACATCGGGCGCGAGATCCGAAGGGCGTTCATCGCCGAGCCGACGCCGCGGCATGTGCTCGTGTCTGCCGACTACTCGCAGATCGAACTGCGATTGCTCGCGCACCTGTCGCGCGACCCGGCGCTGATCGACGCCTTTCAGAAGGACGAGGACATCCACACCGCTGTCGCGGCCCAGATTCACAGCGTGTCGCTCGACCAGGTGACCAAGGCACAGCGCAACGGCGCGAAGATGGTCAACTTCGGCATCGTCTACGGCGTCACCCCGTTCGGCCTGGCGCGCCGGCTCGGAGTCTCCAACACCGAAGCGGGCAAGATCATCGACGACTACAAGCGGCGGTTCGCGGGGATCACCACTTTTCTGCGGGAGTGCATCGAGCAGGCGATGCGCTACGGGTATGTGCAGACGATGCTCGGGCGCCGCCGTCCGATCATCGACATCGAGTCCACCAACCCGTCGCGACGCGCGCTGGCGGAGCGCGTGGCGATCAACTCCGTGGTGCAGGGATCGGCGGCGGATTTGATCAAGTTGGCGATGGTGGATTTGCACGGAAGGATCGAGAGTGAAGAAGGCATTGGGGGAGGAAGGCATCAAGGCATCAAGGGTTTGAAGATGCTGCTTCAGATCCACGACGAACTGGTCTTTGAGTGCCCGCGCGAAGACGCGGTCGCGGCGAAGGCGCTGATCGTGGGGCGCATGGAGCACGCGATGGAGTTGAGCGTGCCGCTGAAGGTGGAGGCGAGCGTGAGCGAGAACTGGTTTGACGGGAAGTGAGTTGGGGGGGGAATGAGTTTGGACGCGGATTGGAAGAGGAGAAGTAGGTAAAATGACGCGCCCTCCTATTCTGCCATGATCACAATCTTCCTCATCACCGTCGCCGCTCTTGCCGGGGCGGTCGCCTCGGTCACCGGCTTTGGCATCGGCTCGCTGCTCACTCCCGCACTGGCAATGGAAACCGGGTTCAAGGCCGCGGTGGCGGCAGTCGCGATCCCACACGTTGTCGGTACCGCCGTGCGCTTCTGGGCGCTTCGGGACCGTGTGGACAGGCGTGTGCTGCTCCGCTTCGGCGTAGCGAGCGCTGCCGGCGGGCTCATCGGGGCGCTCGTGTTTGCGAGCGCCGGCGGGCCGGTGCTGACAGCGATCTTCGGGGGGCTCCTGGTCTTCGCGGGTCTGACGGGCCTCACGAGATGGATCGAGCGCGTGCGGTTCGGGCGCGGGGCCGCGCTCGCGTTCGGGGCCTTGTCCGGCGTGCTGGGCGGGATGGTCGGCAACCAGGGAGGGATCCGCTCGGCAGCGCTTCTGGGCTTCGGCCTGCCCAAGGAGAAGTTCGTTGCCACCGCCACCGCCATCGCATTGCTGGTGGACGGGGCGCGTCTGCCGATCTACCTGTGGAGCGACGGGCGGGCGATGCTCGCGATGGGGCCGTTGCTGCTGGCACTCACTGGCGCGGTCATCGTCGGAACTTTGCTTGGGCAGCGACTCCTGGCCCGTATCCCGGAGAGACTGTTCCGGCAGATCGTGAGCGGCGTGATCCTTCTGCTGGGTCTCTCGATGCTCGCGAGGGCGTTTGTCGGGTAGCGGATGCCGGATGCTCATCGTCGCGAGCCTATCACGCGCGCGGAAGTTGGGCAGGCGGAACGAGCGGCCGGGGCGAGGTTCCTCGCTAGGTATCCCGGAACGATCGCTTCAACGGTCGCTGGATCAATATTGCCTCTGTCCGATCCCGTCGCCGCTTCGTCTCAAACGGTCGGTATCGGTCTTTGGAAATCTCGCTAAATCGATCCCAGACCGACTCGCGGGGTTGGGCTGGGCGGTTCGCCGATGGCGGCGAGGCAAAGTCTGTCGGCGGGGTGGGCTGGGCTGGATGTTGATCCACGGGCCTTGACGGTACACTCACCCCGTGTCCAACCAAATCCCACCCATCGGCACTCCGTCAACTTCCGCCCCCGCCGCCGCGGATGCCTGGACCACGCGCCGTCTGTTGCACTGGATGACGGAGACGTTCACGCGCAAGGGCATGGACTCGCCGCGGCTGTCGGCGGAACTGATCCTGACGCACGTCATCGGGTGCGACCGGCTGAAACTATACATGGACGCGGATCGGCCCGCGACGGCGCTGGAGCGCGAGACGCTGCGCGTGCTTGTCGGGCGTGCGCTCAAGCAGGAGCCCGTCGACTATCTGGTCGGGGAGCGGTGGTTCTTCGGGCTGCCGTTTCATGTCTCGCCCGCGGTTCTGGTGCCGCGACCGTCGACCGAGACGATTGTCGAGAACGTGCTGCTGCACGCGCGGGCGGAGCCCGGGTTTGGGGGCAAGACGGGCGAGGGAGTGCGGTTCGCGGACATCTGCACGGGCTCGGGGTGTATCGCGATCGCGCTGCTCAAAAACCTGCCGAAGGCGATGGCGGTGGCAACGGATATCTCGGCCGAGGCGCTGGCGGTCGCGAAGAAGAACGCGGAGCGGCATGGGGTCGCCGACCGGTTGGAGTTGTTGCAGGGAGACTTGCTGGCACCGCTGCTGGATGCCGCGGGGGGTGCCGGTCGCGACCTGCACTATCTGCTGGCGAATCCGCCGTACATCCCGGACCACGAGTGGGACGCCGTGCCGCTGAACGTCAAGAACTTCGAGCCGCACTCGGCGCTGCGCGGCGGGCCGGACGGCCTGATGTTCGTGCGCCCGCTTATCGAGCAGAGCGCGGAGTATCTGCGGCCCGGCGGGGTGGTGATGGTGGAGGTCGCGGCGTGCAACGCGGCGGAGGTCTCGCGCCTGGCGGGCGAACAGCCGGGGCTTGCGAATCCGCGGGTACTCATGGATGGGGACGGCCTGGCGCGGGTGGTCGTGGCGACGCGGAAGAAATAGACAAACACAAAACGACAAGCGCACCGGGAAGAAGTCACGCACGAGTGCCCGGAAAAGGGCGTCTTCGCAGGCCCTTGGGGTGCGCGCCACTTTGGACGCGCGGAATCCCACTCCGGTTCGTGCGCGACCTTCGCGGTGCGCTTGTCTTGTAGGTCCACTATGCCACACCGTTACGCGAATGCAAGCAAGCGTGGATCATGTGCGCGCATGATTCACTCGGACCCCTCGCGGAGGCAGGGGCAAGGCTTTCATTGAGAAACACTCATACACGCGAGCGGTGGCGTTGCTCAGCGGCGGGAGACGCGCAGAGGGGGCAACGAGTCGATCGCGCCAACCATCTCCGCCTCTGGTGCTTCGACAAGGTCCCCCGGCTCGAGGTCCAACTGCTCGATGAACGCGAGACCGTCGAGTATCTGGAGCCGTCCGTCATCGTGCTCGACCAGCGCGGTGCAACTCTCGACCCAATCTCCGCAGTTGAAGTAGTCGATCTCGCCTCGGCGGACCTCGGCCTTGTGGATGTGGCCGCAGATCACGCCGTCAAACCCGCGCCGGCGAGCCTCGGCCTCGAGCGACTCCTCAAAGCGGGCGATGTGCTTGCACGCGGACTTGACGCGGTGCTTGACGTACTGCGACAGGGACCAATCGGCCTGCCCGAGCACGCGGCGCACGCGGTTGTACCACCGGCTGATGACAACGAGGCGATCGTAGGCAACGCTGCCGAGCACGCTGATCATGCGGGCGTGCCGCACTACCACATCGACCTCATCGCCATGTGTGACGAGCATCCGGCGACCGTCGGCTGTGCGATGGACCGCGTCGCGCGCGATCTCGACGCCGCCAAAGTTCATGCCGATGAACTGACGAGCGTGCTCATCGTGGTTTCCGGGAATGAATACCACGCGCGTGCCGCGTCTGGCCATCTTGAGAATGCGATGGACGACCCGGTTGTGAGCCTCGGGCCAGTGCCATCGCGAGCGCAGTCGCCACATATCGATGACATCGCCTACGAGGTAGAGCGTGCGGCACTCGACGTGCTTGAGGAAGGTCGCCAACTCGGCCGCGCGTGCCGACCCCGAGCCCAGGTGCAGGTCGCTGATGAAGACCGATCGGTACGAAAGACGTGTGGTCATGCGGCCTCTCCGAGCGACTCAGGACGATGTAATCCACCCGCCGCAGAGCGGCGGGAGGGACGCAATCATTCCCTTTGATCGTGAAGAATGTCGCAAGAACGTGACCGGCGCGCGCTAAGTGCGCGTGAATGTGACCGTGGGCAAGTTCACTGTGCGCTTGCGCGATCGCGGGACCGGACGACCGGAGGGTTATGGGCAGCCTGCGAACCACGCCGCGAGGTAGGCGAAGATGTCATCAACGCCGAGGGCTCGGGATCGATTCGCGTCGGCATCGGGCGAACCGGCGAACCACGCCGCGAGAAACGCAAAGATATCGGGGACAGCACGCGTGCCATCGAGGTCAAAGTCGCCCTGGCAACTTGTGCCGTGAAACTCGTGCGCGCCCAGGTCCACCGGGCCGCGGCCCAGAAGCGACGATGGACCGGCGTCGGGCGACGCGGGATCGTCACGCATTCGGCTGTACAGGCCCATGTCGAGGCCCGACGGATCGGCGAGGGCGTCCGAATCTCCTGCATCGATCAAGACGGAGTTTCGCGCTGGGCGGAGGTCGCCCAGGTCGTCGTCGGCCGTTCCCCAGACTTGGTCGTCCCCCGGTGCGGCAGCGCGGACAAAGCGGGGCGCTGCATCAAAGACGCCGGTGCCGGTGTGCCCACCTTGCACGAGCGACCATTGCACGGTGGTGGGCGCATACCCGCTGATCTGCTGGGGAAGATTGCCGACCAGGACGCCGTTGGTGTAGGTTGCGTTGGATCCGGAGAACGCGAAGACGCCGCCGCCCTGCTGGACAGCGCGGTTGGACACCAGCGTGCAGTTGACGATCGAAGAGGTTGAGTTGTAGTGGTCGGCGATGGCCGCGCCCAACTGCGCGGTGTTGGAGACAAACTCACAACTCTCGATCCGGGAGGACGTGTTGAAGCCGTTGAGCACACCGCCGCCCCAGCCCGCGACCTCGCCATAGGCATCGTTCTGTCGGAAGGCGCAGCGACGGATGATGGGCGCTTCGCCCTCGTTGTAAATCGCCCCGCCGCCCAGTTCGGCCCTGTTGCGCTCGAACAGGCAATCCTCGATCGTGGCGGACCCGAAGTAGTTGCTGATCGCGCCGCCGACGGCGAAGGAACTGCCGAAGGCGTGATTGTCGGCGAAGAGCGAGTCCTGAATAAGCGGCGTTGCATTCAGGCTGTAAAGACCGGCGGCCTCGTTGGCGCGGTTGTCAACAAACATGCAATGGCGCACGACGGCGGTGTTGCCCTCGATTACATAAAGACCGCCGCCGAGTGATGCGCGGTTGTTGGCGTAACAGGAGTTCTCTACCCGGCCCGCGCCGCCGCGATACCAACTGCCGCCGCCGCCGGAGCCGCCCTGGCCCCCAAGCCCGCCGGTGAGCCCTTCCGCGGCATCGTTGTCGATGAAGATGCAGTCGAGGATTTCCGGCGAGCCTCCCTCTGCGAACGTTCCGCCGCCGCTGAGGCCCGCGGAGTTTCCCATGAAGAAGCAGGACCGGATGACTGGCGAGGAAGCCAGCGCTGCGATGCCGCCGCCCTCGTAAGCGGAGTTGTCGGTGAACTCGCAGGTTGAGACCAAGCCGGTTGCGTTTGGGGAGAAGAACACTCCGCCGCCGCGTTGGGCGGTGTTTGCGGCGAATACACAGTCGTCAAGCCGGATGCCGATCTCGGACACGCTGAGGATCGCCGCGCCATCGGCGGGGGTGGTGTTCTGATGGAACTCACATGCGTCAAACTGCGTGGCTGCGTTCTGGGAGATGAGGACGCCCGCGCCGCCGAGTTCCGCGTGGTTCTCGGCGAACACGCAACCCAGAAGAGTAGACCCAGACCCACAGTCGGCGAATGCGCCGCTGCCGGCGGCCCAGTTGCGACGGATGATGCAGCGGACCAACAGGAGCGAGCCGCCATCGATCGCGAGTGCGGCACCAGAATCCTTTGAGGCCGCGATGCTCGCGGCGGGTGCGCCATCGGCACGACCGGCTTCGATCACGAATCCGTCGAAGACCACTTGCTCGCCGAGGCCGATCGCCGAGACGACCCGGAAGGCATTGTCGGAAGTGTTGGAGAACCCGGGGCCGTCGTCCGCGTTGAGGTCGCCGGAGAGCACCGTGGGGTTGGCGAAGGGGTCGCGCCCGGAGCGCGAGGTTTCGTTGCCGACAAAGCCGCCGTACATGCCCACGCCCGTCTTGAGGACGAAGGAGGCCTCGCGCGGGGTGCCGCCGCTGGTGTGAGTTGGCCGATATACACCGAGCGCGACCCAGACCTCATCGCCCGATTGCGCGGATGCGAGTGCGTTGGCCAAATCTGTGTAGGCCGAGTCCCAGCCGGTGCCCGTGTTCGCACCGGTGGCCGCGACATTGACAAACCATGTGTCGGCACGGGCTGACCGGCACAAGCCGATTGACAGCAGGGCAACAAGCCCGAGTCGGGTTACAAGAGTGAGGCGGAGTGCCGAAGAATCGCTCACAAAGAAGTCCCCTTGAAGACTGACACACACTAGTCTAACACCAAACCGTAGCCGAGCAGGCTCCTTTTAGATTCACACGAACTATTGAGCCGTCTTTTCGGATTTCATAAGGGCCGCAAGCAGCATGATCCGCCATTTCTCCAGTGTTGTCCGCACAGTCGCGGTACCGCTCCTGATGGTCCTCTGCATGTTTATCGGTCTTTCCACGCGCGCACACGGGCAGGGATCGGTGTGCGCAGAGGGAGGAGGGTCGATCGCTCGGGATGAGTGGGCCAAGCCCGCGTTCGAGTGGATGGTGCGGCAGGCGCGGGTGCTGGCGGAGAAGGACGGCGGTCCTGTGCGAGTGGTGATTTTGGGAAGCATGGACGAGGGGACTGTTTCCGATGCCCCGGGAGTATCGGAGCCGGAGCAGGTCGGGGATCGGGTCGTGGAGCGGTTCAAGGAGGCCGGGGCGGCGGAGGTGCGGTCGCTGTATGTGAACGGCTCGAATGCAAGGGCCGAAGATGTTGCGGCCGCGCTGCGCGGGGCACACATCGTCTGGATGCGTGGCGGCTCTCAGAGCAGGTACTGCGAGTTCTGGAAGGGCACGCCGGTCGAGCAGGGCATCCGCGCGGTGTTTGATCGCGGGGGGGTTGTCGGCGGGACGAGCGCGGGCTGCGCGGTACTCGGCGAGGTGATCTACGACGCGGCCGGCGGCTCGTGCGACGCGGGCACCGCTCTTCGTGATGCGCACGCGAAGGAGATTTCTTTCACGACCGGCTTTCTCGGTCTGACGCCCGGAGTGCTCTTCGACACGCACTTCACGGAGCGTGCGCGGATCGCCCGCCTCGCAGTGTTCCTCGGGCGCATCCGGCAGGACCTCGGGCGCGATGTCTTGGGCATCGGCATGGACACACGGACTGCGCTGTGCATCGGGCCCGATGGCCGCGGGGAAGTGTTTGGCACGGGCGCGGCGTGCATCATGCGCCTGACTCCCGAGTCTCGCATCGTGTTGCCCGCAGCGTGGCCGGAAGAGCCTGAGGCCCCCGCAGCTCGCGGGGGGCTGCGAGACTGGCCCGCCTCGCCGACGCTCACCGACATCGCGGTGCGCCAGATCGTTGCGGGGGAACGAGTCAACATCCGCGAACTCGTTGCGGAACTGGTGTCACCCGACAAGATCAAGGAGCACGCCGCGCCCAAAGCGACAGAGCCTCAGACCACCCGATCGCAGATTGATCCGAAGACCAACCGCTTCATTCGAGGCGACGCGACTGCCCACGCCGAGCGGGGGATGCACTTTATCGATCCTGCTTTACCCAAAGACGCGCTCTTTGACGGCGCGCTCAAACTTTCTGCGGGCACGAACGAGGTGCCCGGGACCGTGGTGGCCGTGCGGTCGCTGTCGCTGAAGGACCGAACGCAGAACGCCGCGGGCGGGGTGCTGTGGGCACTGGCTACCACGGAGGCGCGCTGGGGAGCGTTTCTCGATATGGCGGCGGGCCTGCGGCTGACGGATGCCGGCACGGTCGAATCCTACTTCCCGTTCGGCAAACTCGGTTCGCCGATGTCGGCTCCGGTGTTCGTCAAGAGCGCGACGTTCAAAGCCGGGCCGATGCCCGTGCGTGCCGACGGGCAAGCCGTGCGTCAGACGGCATCATTCGACGGACTACGGATGCATGTGCTTGGAGCGGGATGGGGATTCGACCCGGAGACCGGGGCGAGCCTCCCACGCCAACGATGAAGCCCGGCGAATCGTGGCGCACCCGGTTCGCGCCGGCGATTCACGGCTTTCCTGCGCCACGATTCGGTCGCGTGGGGCGACCTCATCGTGGGCGTGGGGTCAGAACAACCCTGGTCCTGGGTCCAAGGGCACGATCTTCCCGTTCAGGATCGTCACCCTCGGCTTGGATTTGGGAGGCGGCGCTGGAGACGCGGGGTCGGGATTACTTGGGCGGGCCGGCCTTTCGCCATGCTCGGACTGCCGAGCCTTTGGCGGCAAGGACCTCGCGGCCTTTGAGGACTTGCCCTTCTGCGACAACCGCTTGACGGAAGCGGTTTCGATAAGCGCTGGCTGGTCGTCCTCTTGGTCGCCGGCGCGGAGCGAGGCAACTTTGAGCATGGCCGCTTCGGAATAGGAGGCTGTGAACGGAACTGAAGACTTTGAGGCCCGCTTGCCCTTTAGCATCCCCCCCCACTCTGTCACGCTTCGTGTGACATCTCCCCCGTCGGGGCCGGGGGAGAGGGCGGTTGCCCCTTCGACGATGATCACGCCATCCTCGTCCGCGTCATCCTCGCGTTTGTCTCTCTTCACCCTTCCCTCATCATCGAGTTCCAGATCGGCGACGGCGGTGCGCTTGCGGGCCTGAGCCAGCAGCGTCTCGTACAGCCGCTTCGCGTCGGTGCCGTTGATCGCGTTGACGGCCTGCGTGATCTCGCCGATGTATCGCTCGAAGATGTCGCGCCGCTCGCTCTCGCGGCGCATCTTCAGGCGCTTGCGGAGGTACGTCCCCAACTTGCGCCCGCACTCCATCAGGGCGAGTTTCATCTCCTTGCGGATCTCGTCGTAGTCGGCGATCGCCTCCTTGGACTCGCTGGTGAAGGGCACCCACACGCTAGCCATGTGGATCATGATGACCAGTGGCCCGACGGGCACGCCGCCCCGAGGCTGCTGCAGGTCGTAGTTCCGCCAGTTTGTCTCGGCGACGGCCTTGAAACTCGAGCACGCGGACTGCTGATAGAGCAGTGGCACGCGATTGGCGAACCTGATGACACGCGATGAGTCGTCCGCGGGCAGGTCGCCGCCGAACGCGATCGCCGCCTCGATGAGGAACGGCCTGCCCCGGTACACCGCGGCCTCGCGCGAACTCGCGGCATAAAACTCCGCACGCACGCCCTTGAGCATCCCGGCGAGCAACTGACGCACGCCGATGGGCGCGAGGCAGTCCGTCGGCGGGGGCGCGAGTTTGGCGTCCTGGAAGACCTTGTACAGAAGTTCGGCCTGGGGGGACTCGATGGCGGATGCGCGGGTGCGGCTGGTCACGCCGATCTTCTGGCAGAAGGCGGCGGCGGTCCCGGCCGAGACGCGGCAAAACATGTCCTGGAGAAAGCCGTAGAGGGTCTCGCCGCGGTGCGAGACCTCGAAGTCCTTGAGCATCTGCAGGAGCGTGCCGAGTTCGACGCCGCGCGGGTGCGGCTGGATTTCCTTCGTTTCAGGCGGGAGTTCGTTCACTGCGCGCGGGAAGACGACGACGGAGCCGAGGTCCTGGGTGGTCTCGATTTTAGATTTTGGATTTCGAACTGCGGATTCAGAGGCATCAGAATCGGACGTAACCGGCGATGAGTCCCCCTCGTCGCCGGCGGTCTTGATGGCGGGAGACTTGCCCTTGCCGCGCAACAGCGGCGCATCGTCTTCCTCTTCCGTAATGCGGCTGGGACGTGCGAAGGTGATCCGGGCGTGCGGGTTGGCGATGGCGGTGAGTTCGAGGAACTCATCGACGCTGCCGCGGCCGCGCTGGTACTTGCCCTCGAGTTCGATCGTGACGCTGGTGCCCGTCGGGTAGGCGGCAGCGCTGAGAAACTCGCCGCGATCGGCCAGGTCGCGGATGTCTTTCGATAGTTCTCGCAAGCGGGCGAGCGGAAAGTCCTCGGTCTCCTCATCAACCGTCACCTCGGCCCGGTTGGTCTTGGTGTTCATCGCCAGTTCGATGTGGTGGGCCGGACGGGTCGCCTTGGGGCGGGTCTGGATCAGCATCGGCTTGCCGGTGGTAATCAGCCCGTACATGCCCGCGGCGGAAATGCCGATGCCCTGCTGGCCGCGAGACATCTTCAGGCGGTGGAACTTCGAGCCAAAGAGCAGGCGACCGAAGACGTTCTCGACCTGGGCGCGGACAATGCCGGGGCCGTTGTCGACAGTCGTGACGCGGTAGCGTGAACTCTTGGCGGAGGCCGCCCCCCCGTCACGGTCGGGCTGCAGGTCCTCGATGACGATGGTGATGTCCGGCAGGATGCCCGCTTCCTCGCAGGCGTCGAGGGAGTTGTCGACGGCTTCCTTGACGGTGGTGAGGAGGGACTTGCGCGGGTTGTCGAAGCCGAGCAGGTGGCGGTTCTTGGCGAAGAACTCGCTGACGGCGATGTCTCGCTGCTTGGTGGCCATCGTTTCGGCGGTGGCACGGGCCCCTGCGCCCCCACCACCACCGACAGGCTTCGTATGTGCTGCCACCTCCGCACTCCTGCCCCCGGTGTCGCGGGCGGGCTTGGAGGAACGGCGAGGTGTGCGGCTCATTTCGTCAACGGGTTCGAGAAGCGCGGCATGGCTCACGCGGGCCCTCCTTGGCTGGCGTAACAGACCGCGACAGGATACCCGTGGCATCGGGAGTCTGCTTGAAGTGGCATCGAACTGACCTGAAGGTCAGTGGCACAAGGTTCAGGCGGTGTCGGCCAGCCCCTCGGCCATTTCCGCGGCGATCAGGTCCGCGTACCCGCAGGCGATCGGCTCGCCCAGCACCGGGGCGAATGAGCGGCGGAGTGAGTCCACCGCCTCGTGGCACCCGGCGAGGTTGCGCTCCGGGCAGATCAGCGCCTCGAACTCGACGAAGTTGCCCTGCCCCTCGACGTGGTCGAAGTGGATCCGCACACCCTCGCGGCTCAGGTACAGCGAGCGGGTCTTCTTGACCACGCACCAGACAGGCAAGGGGGTAGAGCCGAACCGCTCCCGGGCCATCGCCTCGGGATAGATCGTGAACGTGCTGAGTTTGGGGCGCGCGCGCGCGGCCCGCTGATAGAACACCCACTCGGTCGGGTGGCCCTCGGTCTCACGCTTCTTCAGACGGGCATCGGGGACGCGGTAGTAGGTATCGATCTGCTTGAACGTGGCAACCCAGCCCGCATTGATCGCGCCACAGATCGTCCTCGCCAGGTCGGGGTCTCGCAGTTCCGCTTTGTATTCGACGTTCTGCATGTCGTCGTCGTCGCGGTTATCAGACCCACGGAGCCGTCTGAGACCCATGCCCGTGATGGCGAACGCTCCTGCCTCATGCATCGGTCTTCTCCAGGGCCTGCACAAGCCGAGCTTCGTCCCAAGTTTCAACTCCCAGTTCGTTCGCTTTGGCCAATTTGTTGCCTGCCGCCAAGTCAATCAACCGTAACGCCCAACATCGACCAAAACACCGGTTCGGCGAGCACGGTCACACCAAGTTCCTTCGCCTTCCTTGCCTTGCCGGAGAGTGAATCAGGATCAGCCGCTACCAAATAACTGAGTGCGCCGCTCACGTTGGACTTGCACTGCATCCCCCTCGACGCAGCAACACTTTCCGCGTGCTCGCGTGTCACAGCTACACCGTTGATTCGGGCCTTCAAAGTCCCCGTGAAACACACACTTTTTCCTGAGAGCTGCGATGCGAACGGAGTTGGCGCTCTGGTGTTTCGCTCGGCTACCTCGCCCTTGGTCGCAGTCAGCAATTGCTGATAGTCGCCGACGGACAGTCCAAGTAAATCTCGAACTTTCTCAAGGTCTTCTCGCTCCAACTCGCTCAACACGCCGTCTGCCCATGCGAGCCGCATGACCTCGGACATGTACCGACGATGGGCGGCCACCACAGTTGCTCCGTTCAAGCCCAGGTCCAAGGCAATCTGAAGCAGTTCACTCCGCTCTTCAGCGATTACCCGCCTGTCCAGCAGCACTCGATCCACAACCTCTAGGTATGCATCCACTAGCGGATGCGCTTCGCCATCATCTTGAAGCTTTTCGATCAGCATCTGCAGAATTGACGGTTCCGCGAGCTGTGCTGCCTTCGCACTTGCACGCGTTGACATCCGCCCTGAACGACAAAGCCC
>Ga0163153_10003538_pt1 | contig 20758 bp, 18 predicted proteins | sample OliLakLV19MP6IB1_FD_148629 | JGI IMG/M metagenome (GOLD analysis project Ga0163153, IMG submission 148629) | Freshwater microbial mat bacterial communities from Lake Vanda, McMurdo Dry Valleys, Antarctica - Oligotrophic Lake LV.19.MP6.IB-1 | ecosystem: Environmental > Aquatic > Freshwater >...
TGATCGGGGCAGCGATACTTGGGAGCTATTGGATCTGCGGCGGTGCGGCATCGGGCGGCTTATACGGCGTGGCCGTGGCGGCGGTGTCGATGTTATCGATGGCTGGTATCGTGGTGGCGATCGATGCGTTCGGCCCGATCACAGACAACGCAGGCGGTATTGCGGAGATGGCTCACCTCGGCAAAGAGGTGCGGGACATCACTGACCCGTTGGATGCGGTGGGCAACACGACGAAGGCGGTGACCAAAGGCTATGCGATTGGATCAGCCGCTCTTGCGGCGGTGGTGCTCTTTGCCGAGTATGCGCGTGAGGTGGCAAAAGGGAGCGGCGCGAGCACGTTTGACCTCTCCAATCCTTCTGTCCTAGTCGGGCTCTTCTTGGGCGGGATGCTGCCTTTTATTTTCGGAGCCCTCTGTATGAAAGCGGTGGGAGAGGCAGCCGGTCTTGTAGTGGAAGAGGTGCGTAGGCAGTTCCGGACGATCAAGGGGATCATGGAGGGGACCGGCAAGCCGGAATACGGGACTTGCGTGGATATTGTGACGCAGGCAGCGATCAAGAAGATGATGGTGCCAGGACTGATTCCAGTCATCTCTCCGATTGTGGTCGGTGTGATTTTGGGACCACAGGCTTTGGGCGGCATGCTCGTTGGCAGCATCGTCACTGGTTTGTTCGTTGCGATCTCGATGACGAGTGGCGGCGGCGCCTGGGACAACGCTAAGAAGTATATCGAAGAGCAGGGCAAGAAGGGGACGGATACGCATAAGGCGGCAGTCACCGGCGACACCGTCGGCGATCCCTATAAGGATACGGCTGGTCCGGCGATCAATCCGATGATCAAGGTCATCAATATTGTGGCACTCTTAATCGTCTCACTGATTGTGTGATAACTGGAACTGTGAAGCGATTGACTCATCGGATCATTGAAGCAGTGATCCAATGAAACCATGATCCAATCGACGAGAGCCGAACAACGCTTCGCGGTTTCTGCCTCGGCTTGACGGCTGAAAGAACCCTGGAGTAAGGTGGTCGTAAGGGATCACGCTGGTGGCTGATCCACGAGGGTTTCCCTGAATCACGGGAGGTGCTCGGATGGAGAAACAAGAGCGCAAGCAAGAGCCCAGGCGAGAGCCGCAGGGGAAGGACGACGTCAAGGCCAATCCGAAAGTCATCGAGGCCGGCAAGAAGATGAAAGAAGACATCGATAAACTGGTCGATGAAATCGACGACGTGCTCGAAAAGAACGCAGAAGAATTCGTCAAGAACTACGTACAAAAGGGGGGGGAGTAGCACCCGTATTCTGGTGGAACTCCTCCTTTCTTTTTTCTCCTCCTCATCACATTCAAGTATTCAGGGTCTAACCTTCATTCGTTGCCAGTGCAGATTGACGCTCTCCGGTTTGACAACGCGTGGCTAGAAGGCTAGTATCCCTTTAATTCTCAGATAGTTAGCTTCTCTATAGACTCGGAATCATTCAAGGGGCCCTCATGAAGTCCAAGCTCTGGGTCTTCCGTGATATCAATCTATCTCAGCGGGCTTCGTTAGCCCAGGCCCTTTTGATTTCTCCTGCCACCGCTTCGCTGTTCCTGGCCCGCGGCGTGACCACGCCGGATGAAGCGACGACATGGATGTCGTTGCAGGCGCCGCATGATCCATTTTTGATCCCCGACATGGAGCAGGCGGTCGAACGGTTGCATCGTGCCGTGACGACTCAGGAGCCGATCTGTTTTTATGGCGACTACGATGTCGATGGGATTACAGCGACCAGTGTCTACCTGTCGTTCTTTGGCGGGCTGGGCGCCAAGGTGCGCGCCTATGTTCCGCATCGTCTCCGCGAGGGCTATGGACTCAACCTTGGCGCCGTCCAGCGCTTGCATGGCGAAGGCGTCTCGCTGTTGGTGACGTCCGATTGTGGTACGACTTCGCATAAAGAAATCGCATTGGCGGCCCGGCTCGGCATGGATGTGGTGGTGACAGACCATCATCAGACAGACGAGGAGATGCCGCCGGCTGTGGCGGTGCTCAACCCCCATCGAGCCGGTGCGCTCTATCCCTTTCGCGGTCTCTGTTCCGCGGCGCTGGCCTATAAGGTGGCGCAGGCCTACCAGTTACGCTATGGGGTCTCCGGGGTGCCGTTGGAGTCGTTGCTCGACCTCGTGGCGTTGGCGACGGTTGCCGACGTCGTCCCATTACATGATGAGAATAGAAACTTTGTACGTGAAGGGCTGGTCCAGTTGTCGCGTGGCGCGCGATGCGGCATTCGGGCATTAAAGCAGGTGGCGGGGGTGACGCGGGATTGCACGGCGGAAACGATCGCCTTCAAGCTGGCGCCACGGATCAATGCCGCAGGGCGATTGGATGATGCCATGTTGGGTGTGCGGTTGTTGACGACCGACAACCCGGCCGAGGCGCAGCAGTTGGCAGACCGGCTTGAGCAACTGAATCGTGAACGACAGCGCATCGAAGTGGATATCATGGCGGAGGCGTTGGCCATGTTGAAGGATCAAGAATTGCCACCGGCACTCGTACTGGCCTCTCGGCACTGGCATCTTGGAGTTGTCGGTATTGTCGCGGCACGCTTGGTCGATCGGTTTCAGCGCCCGGCGATTGTCATGGCCATCAACGAGCAGGGCATTGCTAAAGGCTCGGCGCGGACGACCGGCGGGTTCGACCTCTACGAAGGATTGGCTTCCTGTCGGGAAATGCTGGAGGCCTTCGGCGGACATCCCAGTGCCGCAGGTGTGACGATTCGTGAGTCTCGAATCGACGAGTTTCGCGCCAGATTCTCCGATATTGTGGCCGGGTGGACTCACGGCGGTGCCAAGGTCCCGACGTTGAACGTCGATGCCGAGGTGCGCTTGGACGAAGTGAATCTGCAGCTGATCCAGGAAATCTGCTCGCTGCATCCGTTCGGCGCGGGCAACCCAGAGCCCACGTTTGCGGTGACTCGCCTCGACGTCATGGATTCACGCACCGTCGGTGAGAAACATCTGAAAATGACCGTGCGGCAAGGGGCATCGCTGCCGTTCGATAGTATCGGATTCGGCATGAAGTCGCTGCTGGATTATGGTATTCCATCCCGCGCTCCAGTCGATCTGGCCTTCACGCCGGAACTGAATCACTGGAACGGCCGTGATCGGATTCAGCTCCGCATTCGCGATGTTCGTCCGAGTGTGATTGAGTGAGTGAACCATGGTGTACCAAACTGTCACAGATCTCGATCAGCTGCTGGATCGGATCAGAAGCTATTCTGCTGATGCCGACCTCGGCCTCGTTCGCAAGGCCTTCGAGTTTTCCGCAAAAGCGCACGAAGGGCAGCTTCGTCGGTCCGGAGAACCCTACCTCCAACACCCCATCGCCGTCGCCGGGGTCCTGACCTCACTCAAAACAGACATCACCGCCATCGTTGCAGCACTGCTGCACGATACTCTAGAAGATACCGTCGCGACGCCGGACGAACTCGAAAAGGAGTTCGGGAAGGACGTGGTGCATCTGGTTGACGGGGTAACCAAGATCGGCAAGATCACGTTTCGGAGCTATGAAGAAAAGCAGGCGGAGAATTTCCGCAAGATGGTGCTCTCGATGGCGGACGACATCCGGGTCGTCCTCATCAAGCTTGCCGATCGGTTGCACAACATGCGCACCTTGGAACATCTCAGTGCGGCCAAGCGGCAGGAGATCGCCCAGGAGACGCTGGAGATCTATGCGCCGTTGGCCAACCGCCTTGGAATCGGGTGGATCAAGAACGAGCTGGAGGACCTGTGTCTCAAGCACCTCAAACCGGAGGTCTACGAGATGTTGCGGGTCCGCGTGGCGAAACGGGACGAGGATCGTCAGCAGTACATCGATGAAGTCCGCCAGCTCGTGCAGAAGGCGATGCAAGAGAACGGGTTGGTGGGACAAGTCTATGGCCGCCCCAAACATCTCTACGGTATTTACCAAAAGATGAATAAGCAGTCGATTACGTTCGAAGAGGTCTACGACCTGACGGCGCTGCGGGTCGTGACTGATACCAAGATGAATTGTTACGCCATGCTCGGGGTGATTCACTCAGCCTGGCGGCCCGTGCCCGGGCGCTTCAAGGATTACATCGCGATTCCAAAGTCCAATCTCTATCAGTCTCTGCATACGACGGTGGTGGGCCCGAAGGGGGAGCATGTCGAGTTCCAGATCCGCACGGAGGACATGCATCGTCTCGCCGAGCATGGTATCGCCGCGCACTGGAAATATAAAGAACAAGGACACGTCGCAGATGGTGACAGCAAGGCCTTCGGCTGGCTCCACCAGTTCGTCGAATGGCATGAAGATATGACCGATAACCGGCAGTTTATGGACTCGGTGAAGCTCGATCTCTTCCACGATGTGGTCTATGTATTTACGCCCAAAGGGATTGTGAAAGAGTTGCCGAAAGGATCGACACCTGTCGATTTTGCATTCGCGATTCATACCGAGGTCGGGGACCATTGTGTCGGAGCTAAAGTGGACGGGAAGATCGTGCCGCTTAAGCATCAATTGGCCAGCGGAGATACGGTCGAAATTCTGATCTCGCCCACGCAAACGCCGCATAAGGATTGGTTGAAGTTTGTCCACACCTCGCGCGCGAAGACCAAGATCAAGCATTGGATCAAGCTTGAAGAACAGAAACGGAGTATCGAGATCGGCCGTCGTTTGCTGGAGTCGGAGTTTCGCCGTCAGGGGATGGCGCCGGCCCGGATGTTCAAATCGGCGGAGCTCTTGGAAGCCGCTCGTCAGTCGGGATTCGATAGCACTGAGGAATTGACCGCAGCCGTGGGCTTTGGCCGTGTGGCGACGTCACAAGTCATCGGCAAACTGACAGCCCCGTCCTCCGGGATGCAGGTGCCGGCTCGGGAGCATCCCGCCCCGCGTAAAGCGATAGGTGGGAAGAGCGACGGCACCGGCGCACAGGTCAAAGGGTCGCGTGATTTGCTGATGCAGCTGTCGCGTTGCTGCCATCCCGTGCCCGGCGACCGCATCCTCGGGTATATTACTCGTGGCCGCGGGCTGACGATCCATGCCGTCGACTGCCCGAATCTTGCGGCACTGGACTATGATAAGGAGCGGTTGGTGGAAGTGGAGTGGGACGCGGCCACGCCTAGCACGCACGCGGTTAAGATATCTATTGTTGCTGTCGATAAGACCGGGGTATTAGCGAATGTGTCCTCTGCGATCGCGGAATGCCATGCCAACATCAGCCGTGCGGAGATTACAACGCGGGAAGATCAGAAAGCCGCGCTAGATTTTGTCGTGGAAGTGTCGGACACCCACCACCTCGAGCAGGTCCTCAAATCTATTGAGCGCGTGGATGGAGTGATTACGGCAAGGCGCATGCGGGCCTGGCAGGAACGGTCCTAGTGCAAGATGCTGAAAAAGCTCGCCTGCTTCGTTCTCACCTCGAAAGCATCCTCAACGAGCCCAGAGGCTACGCCTCCGGTGCTTTCTTCGGCTGCGGCCTTGCTGGACGAACTTTTTGAGCATCCTGCGTGAGGGGAGCCTGCTACGGAAGCCGGAACTGAAGTTTTGATCCCTGTTGCAACTTGAACGTCTCAGCTCGGCCGGCTGCGAGCTCCAAAACGTAGAGCGCATTTTCGTTGGGCCGATATTGTGGACAGCTATCGTCTGTTCTTGTGCAGGTCGGGACGCGCTGTTCCATATGGACGATCTGCTTTTTCTCGTTGATCCAGATGAGATCGAGGGAGATCTTTGTATTCTTCATCCAGAACCCCCAGGCCTGCGCCTGCGGGAATGTAAAGAGCATGCCACGGTCGTCGGCTAAATGCTCACGATGCATCAATCCTTCCGCGCGTTTTTGGGGCGTGTCGGCCAGCTCTACCTGAATGGTGGTTCCCCCAGGGAGGATAATCGGGATCAGGCCAGGCATGGGTGGGTCCGTCCCTGCTTGGGTACGACAGGGAAAGGAGAGGAGGAGGAAGAAAAAAAGCGCAAGTAGTCGGTACTGTTGCACGGCGGCATCCTATCGGCCAGCCGGGCACGAGTCAAGCTGAGGTTGTGTGTGGCAGTATAGAGTCGATGGTGATCAGCCGATCACGCCTTGCAATCGCGCGGTCGCCTATGCCATCCTCAATTGGTAAAAGTAAGGGGTGAGTGTATGAAAGAGACCAGAAAAGTGCATTATGTAAAAGGTGTATTTGTGTGTCCGAAATGTCGGCAGTCGTACGTGCAAGAAAAGTGGATTGAAGAATGGCGGGTTCGCTGTCACAAGTGTGACTATCGTGGAACGTTGACAGAAGTTTCCGTTGAAGAACGGATGGAAGAAGAAATTGTCCGTCGTTGAAACGCGGCAATTCTTCGCGCCAACTCCCTCTCTCTAGGAATCGATGTTTTTCCCTTCCCCCATCTCTCTTTCGCGACTCCGCCTCAGTGGCCCCCTCGTTCTGAGTGCTCTTCTTGTAGTGCTGGGCGCCGGCTCCGGTGAGGCGTTTGCCGAAGAGCCGGCTTCACGGGTGAAGGTGCTCGTGACCTACCATTCGCTTTCCGGCAATACGGAACGCATGGCCGAAGCAGTCGTCGATGGGGTGAAGAGCGTGTCCGGCACCGAGGCGATCTTAAAACGAGTCGGCAAGGTGACCGCAGAGGATTTGTTCTCCGCTGACGCAGTCGTGGTCGGCTCGCCGGTGTATTGGTCGAACATGTCTGGTGAGGTGAAAACCTTCTTCGACAACTGGCAGTTTAAATTCGGTGTGTTCCCAGAATTTAAGATGAAGAACAAGATCGGTGCAGCTTTCGCCGTGGGCGGTCAAGTGTCGAGCGGGAAGGAAGTGACAATGTTGACGATCCTTGCCGCGATGTTGGGGAATCAGATGATCGTCGTCAGTGGGGGCGGGGCCTTCGGCGCATCTGCCACCACAGAAGGCGACAGCCCTGGCATCGACAACCAGGAGTTGGCCGACGCCAAGGAGTTAGGCCGACGTGTAGCCGATGTCGCAGCGAGATTCAAGGCCAGTTCTGCCAAGTAGTATCTTCTGTTTGGTCTCCACGACGTATTTCGAGCGGCGAGCCGCCGGTTCGCGTAATGGGACCGACACAGGTGCCAGATCGAGTATTCATCCATTACCGTACCTTGCTGCCGTTCCTCTCTCCCGCTTATAGTGAAGCACTATGCGGAAGAAGACCTCATCCCGTCGTGAGCAGGGGATTGTCGTTCCACGCCCTGCCCCCGAATCATTCGCACTTCTCTCCGCGTTTCGCGCCATATCGGCTAACGCTGTTTATACGATGGCCCCGAAGGCATCCGTCGTCCGGGGGTACGACTATTACCAAGAGCAGCGGCTTCAGCATTATGCCTGGAACCATGACCGCACAACGCTGACGGCGGAGGTACAAGGGAGCAGGCTCTACGAGGTCGTTTTTTCCATCGACGAGGGATTCCTCGCGGCCTCTTGCGATTGCCCGGCCTGGGATCCAGGCGGGCTGTGCAAACATGTGCTGTGCGTGTATTTCACGACCAAACATCTGCTCTCACCGGAGCTGTTTAGATTGCCTGGCGGGCAAGAAGTCGAGCTGCCTGGGCTTCGAGCCGAGTTGCTCGGCAGCATCCAGGAAGCAGCCAGGGCGCCAGGACCGTTTTCTGCCGGAGTGGCTCGTAAAGGACCGGCCCGGAAGGGACCGGCCTATGAGATCGTGATCGATGCCCGTCACCTGCATCCGCAGCTCTTGATCCATAGGAATGGCGTGCCGCTGTCCGAGGACTGGGGCGCCGCGATTCCACCTGAACTGTTTCCTCTTCTTAATGCGTCCGGGTTCATGCCCGAGTTCGGGGAAGACCCCTTGCTCCACTATCTCAGGGTTCACGACAGGCCCTACCCGATCGTGCTGGTATCTGGCCACGAATCGATCCCGCTTCACTGGAACCAATCGGTCAAGTGCCGGAGTAAGACGGAGATCGACCTTGTCGGCGGCCAGATCAGGGTCCGCGCGGTCTGCCTCACCGACGAGGTACCGCTCGAACGGATCGCGCGCTTCAGGACGTTTGTGGCCGATCTGAGCGGCAGGCGATTGCTCTATCTGAAGGACGAACAGGGGTGGGCGTTGTTCCGTTCTTTGCTGCAACGCTTCAAGGGTGGCGATCCGTTCTTCGATCCCTATGACGATTTTGGCGAAGGATTCCGCGCGGTGCCGTTACCGGGCGAGTCCGGGTATGGGCGGTGGCAAGGCGCCAACCAGGATATGGAGTTTACGATATCGCTGGACGAGTTTCAGTCCGCGCAAATCGAGGTGCCTCAAATGCAGGCCAACCGGATTGTGCGAGATCTCCTGCTGAAGGTAGAGGGCCAGGAAGTTTCGGTGCAACGCCCCGCGCCGCCTTCGGTGGGTGATGGACTTTCATATTCCCTGATCCTGAAGCCTCCATCCGGCGTGGAAGACCCGCTATCTGCTTTATGGACGTTGCAGGCACAATGTCGCCGTGGTGATGTCCGATTTGCTCCGAGTGTCTCTACCTTTGGATTTTTCTCGGCGTTGGAGCAAGGGCGTGCCTTTTCCAGTGCGCTGCGCACGCACAAACGAAAGGCCATACTCTACGACGCGTTTTTTAGACTTCTTTCTGTGCGCGAGGCCCAGGAGCGAGACCAACGCATCAAAATGGTTCTCAGTCTGGAGGAGTGGCCACGCGCCGTCAACGACGAGGCCACGCAGTGGCTCAAGCAGCACCTGTTGGGCTATGCCCGGACAGATGTGCGACTACAGACACACGCCGGGCGATGGGAGCTGCAGCCGGTGGACAAGGCTCGTGAGGTGTGGCTGTACAGGATTCCCTTCGACGTATTCGGCCAGGAAATCTTTCGCAGCATGCGGCGCTGTGACGAGATGATGATCGACGCGCCGCGGTTGTTCCAAGGATTGCCGGCTCTCTTGGACAAGCTCACGTCCGCCGGGATTGCATTGCTCTACGAGGGCAAGCCCATCAAGCCTTCTCGATGGGATTGTTCAGCTCATGTGGAGCGTGTCGAGCCGGAAGGGGCCGGGATCGACTGGTTCGAAATCCGTCCGGAGATCCGGTGCGACGGCGTGGCGCTGGACGAAGCGGAGTGGCGGGCCGCCCTTCAGCAGGGAGGGCTGATCGACGCCAACGGCGGGTTGCGGGTGTTGGATCGCCAGACCCTGGAACGGCTGCGCGCGATCCTCGCCCTGACCGGCGAGGCGCAGGCGGATCGGGGTGTCACGAAGGTCGTGCGTGTGCCGCGCATGCAGATCCTCGACTGGCTGGCATTGCGCGAGCAGGGCATTGCGATCTCGTTGCCTGCTGAAGACGAGGCCGTGCTCGCGCGTCTCCTGGGATTCACGCGGATTGCCGCACGGTCTCTGCCGAAGAATGTGCAGGCCACGCTTCGTCCCTATCAGCGGGACGGGTATGCCTGGCTTGCATTTCTCTACGAGCATCGTTTCGGTGGTTGTTTAGCGGACGACATGGGATTGGGTAAGACCCTCCAGGCTATTTGTCTGTTGGCCGCTATTCAGGACGGGCGCATCGAGACAGCGGCGGGTGTGAAGGGGCCGCATCTGATCGTCGTGCCGACGAGTCTCCTCTTCAACTGGGAGCAGGAGCTTGCGCGCTTTGCGCCAGACTTGAAGGTTCATGTCTATAGCGGCAGCGAGCGGACGTTCGATGCCAAGGATGGCGAGGTCGTCATCACGACGTATGGGCTGGTTCGCCGGGACATCGAACGATTGGAACGCCTGGCGTTCCATGTCATTGTGTTCGACGAGGCGCAGGCGGTGAAGAACATTCAAGCCGACACGACGGGCGCCGCCCGCCGTCTCACCGGACGTTTTAAACTCTCGCTGACCGGCACCCCGCTCGAAAACCATCTTGGCGAGTATTTTTCCGTGATCGATCTCTGTATGCCGGGACTGCTCGGCGAGTACGATCGGTTCAAGGCCGGTCTCAAACGTGTCCAGGGCGCCGTGCTGGAGCGGTTGCTTCGCCGGACCAGGCCCTTCATCTTACGGCGGACCAAGGCAGAGGTCCTCCAAGACTTGCCGCCGAAGATCGAGAGCGAGGTGTTCCTCGACTTAACCGATCGGCAAAAGGCGCTGTATCAGCAGACGGTCGCTCAGGTTCGCACCACGATTGACGAGGCCTATCGGACCAAGACCTCGGGTCAGGCGCAGTTCATCGCGCTGACGGCGATCCTCAAGCTTCGGCAGGTCTGTCTATCGCCTCGCCTCCTGACGAACCGTGCCGACGAGCCCTCGCCAAAAATCAGTTTCCTGATGGAGCGATTACACGTATTGCTGGATGAGGGGCATAGCGCTCTGGTGTTTTCCCAGTTCACCAGCTTTCTCGATCTTGTGGAGGAGGCCTGTGTCCGGCATGCGTTGCCGTATCACCGGCTGGATGGCTCCACGGTGGCGACCACGCGCAAAACCAGAGTGGCGGCGTTTCAGAGCGGCGAACAGCCGAGCGTGTTTCTCTTAAGTCTCAAAGCTGGGGGGCAGGGGCTCAATCTCACCAAAGCGAGCTATGTGTTTCATCTGGACCCCTGGTGGAATCCGGCGGTGGAAAACCAGGCGTCGGATCGCGCGCACCGCATCGGGCAACAACGGACTGTCTCGATCGTGCGGATTCTCATGCGCCATAGCATTGAGGAAAAGATGATGGCACTCAAGCAGCGGAAGCTCGATCTGTATGACGCGGTGATGCGTGGGGTCGTGCGCGGCTCCGGACAAGGGGTGCTGACCAAATCCGATTTCGAGTTTCTGCTCTCTCCGAGCGCACGGTGAGGATGTGTCCGTCGAGTGAATAAGGGATCGTGACACATTGCTCCGTTCCAACGGGATGCCAGAAAGGTAAGACTCCTCATCTCGCGGCACTCTGTGCAGAGACGAGATTGTCGTCGTCGATGGCGAGTGGATCTGTGCCACAGTAGTCTTGTGGGGGTCGGGTGGGGGAGAAGGCCTTAGTCCGGACTATCTCCGTAGGCTGTTGAGGGAAGGCGCTTGGTGCGCACTCGTCGCGATCTCCGCAAACGCATGAATATTCTTTGAGCAGCGACCGCAGCATCCTGGATCTTTTAGTCCGAACTTCGCTTTGAGTTGGCAGGGCATCACGAGACCTGCTCGTCCAGCCTCACGGACATCCGAATCAGTAATTCCCTTGCAGAGGCAGAGGTACATGGGTTGTACTCCTTTTTCGTCGAAGAGGGTTCTCGTGCGCAGGCAACGATTATGATAACTGTTATCAATTAAGATAATAATACGCCCCGCTTCTCCCTCTGTCAAGCGAGGGAGGCGTGTACAGGTGTGGTGTGGGAGAGTGGAATGACTAAGGTGCTAGAAAAATAGAGAATTCAGAGCGTGTGTTCCAGCTGATCGACCATCTCGCGGATCGTATCGAACCCAGATTGCCAAAAATCTTCAGACGCCATATCGACGCCGACTTTAGCGAGAATCGTCTGCGGCGCCTCCGATCCGCCGGCACTCAGCAAATCCAGATATTTAGGCACGAACGAGGCTCCTTCCTTTTGATACATCTGGTAGAGGGCAAGAACCAATAAGTTCCCGAAGCTATAGGCATAGCAATAGAAGGGGCTGGCAAAAATGTGGGGAATGGTCAGCCATTCCCATTGAAACTCTTCCGGGACCTTGATGCCCTTTCCAAACTGCTGCCGTACCTCTGCCAAATAGGTCTTGGCCAGATCCTTTACGGTCGCGCCTTGGGCAATCATCTCATGGGCCTGATTCTCAAATTGGACGAAGTAGGATTGGCGGAGAACCGTGGCGTAAATGTCGTCCAGTTGGTTGAGCAGAAGTCCCTGCCGTACCTTCTTATCCCGTTCTTGGTTCATGAGGGCGTCGGACAGGATACGTTCCCCGAACACCGACGCGGTTTCTGCCAGTGGCAGGGTGGAGTGAAAGGTAAACATGGAATGTTTCTCTGCCAACATGGCGTGGACGGCATGGCCCAGCTCATGGGCCATCGTTGCGATATCGCGTGCTTCGCCGGTGAAGTTCAGCAGCACATATGGGGTTATGTTTGGGGCAACACCGTAACAATAGGCGCCTCCGATTTTCCCGGGCCTCGTCCGTGTGTCGATATGGCGTTCATGCACCACACGTTCCGCCAAGTCGGCCAGTTGTGGAGAGAACCCTCGATAGGCCTTCAGCACCATTCGGACGGCATCCTGATAGCGATAAGATTTCTGTGCCGTCCGATGAGGCGCATAGATGTGGTAGCGGCTCATCGGCGTGATCTTGCAGAGACGAGCTTTGATGCGGAAGTAATCTTGAAAGATGTTTGCGTTCTTCTGACAGACCTTCAGGAGCGATGTCACGGCTGCATCGGGAATATCGTTTCCGAGGTTGCGTGTGGCAATCGGGGAAGCGAATCGACGCAGTTGAAGATTCTCCGCCTTCCAGTCGTTCACCAAGGTTTTATAAATTTCGCCAAGCAGATCGTGCTGATCAGCGTAGACGCGATACAGTTCTCGATAGGCGGCCTCACGTAGCCGTCCTTGTGCATGGCGGAGATAGGACGTCAGTTCCTCGCGCGTCATCGTCTTTCGTTTGCCGTTGATGGTGAGTGTGAACGTGAAGGCGTTCGTCACGATGTCGTATAGCGAATGGACTGCGCTACGACCCGTGATGTTCTTAATGTTGACGATCTTCTCTTCCGGTTCAGACAATGTGTGAGGTTGAAAACGGCGGATGGTTTCAAGGTGATACCGGAGTGTGCCTGTTCCGGTCATGAGTCGGCGCGCATTGTCTTCATCGACGCTTTGCCACCAGAGATCGAAAAACACCAACCGGTTCTGAAGCGCTGTGAGCCGCTCCTCAACCTTGGTTTTAAACGAACGGGCGGCCAAGTCTTTCGTGTTTTCGGAGAACCAGAGGTAGGCATAGGCGCCAATTTTGGAGGATGCAGCCGTAATGTGTTCACTCAGAGTCAGTAGCGGGTGGAAGACCGATGTATCCATAGTCGGACTCAGTTGGGCGCGTGCAGATTCAAATTGCGCCACCTTGGCTTCGATCTCTCCCAGTAGGGTCTCGAACCGCTCGACCGGCTGATCCGCTAAATGTGAGAGGTCCCAGCGCTCGGAATAGGTGTGGCTTTGCCGTTTTGGGGAAGAGGGTTTCCGCGAGGTCGGAGTGTTCCGGATGATCTTCACAGGCATCGTTCACTTCTCCTTCGTCTCATCTGCATACATCATGTAAGTTGGGCTTATCCGGCCATGATCATACCATTCCCACTGACGAGGCCGTAGAGTTTTTCACGTGCCTAAGGTCAGAGAGAATCTTCCATCTGCGGCGACATTCTGGGTATGATGCACTCAAAGCAGTGGGGAGATGTCATGACTGATCAAGAACTGAACCGAGCCATTCAATATGTCACAGCCAGCACCTCGTATGGGCGTGACACGGTGGCCGATATTCTCACGACGGGACTCGGTGAAATGACTGCCCTGGCCATGCAATCGTCGGAGCGGTTCGAGCGGAACGTGCTGTTGGAGTATGTCTGCCAATGGACCATCAAACGAACGGGCCAAACGGAACCGTTGGTCAGGGAGATTCTCGGCTGCGCGAGCCGCTGGCTCGATGAAGTGTACGAGGAGATCTCCAAACACCAGCCGGAAGTCCTCGGCCTTTCATCCGATGATGACGACGATGACAAAGGAGCGGAATCGGTATAGCACTGTGCTGAAAAAGTCTCCCAGCAGGGGGCAGCGTGAGTTTCCTGTATTCGAGTAACAGTGCGACTCAGGAGAACATTGAAGGATTGGCCAGGGGACTTTCTTGTTCGCAGAATGCGCAATCTGAAACTATCAGGAACTAAAATCGTAGAAGCCGGATTGCGAAGACGCTATCCGAGTCTATCGGGTAACAACGTTGTTGAACTAGCCCAAGTTCCCTCTTAGCATCTCCAGACTCTTCGTTACCATCATATCGCCGTTTGTTGTGGAGATGTCGATGCCGGTGGCGCAGACGGTTCGGCACTCGTCGATTCGTCCCAGCTTCTGGAGTGACTGGGCCCAAGCATAGTAGGCGGCTGAGTAGGTGGGCTTCACTATGACGCATTGTTGAAGCGCCTTGGCCGCTTCTTCGAAGTTTGCATCTTCCATGTAGGCCTTTCCGAGGCCAAACCAAGCCACCTCGTCGTTCGGGTCAATGGCCAACACTTTTTTGAGCGGTTCAATGCGGCGATTTGCCATGTCTTCCTCCAGGTATACCTGACGATAGCAGCGACGAGCGCTCGTTGTCTATGCGCTTTCCTGCATGCTAATCTGGCAGTGTATTTCGTATCTCGTTCCAGCGTCTCAAGTTTCATGTTTCTGGTTTCAAGTTGTTCGTTTCGGATTGCTGAAATCCCGACGTCGAACTTGAAACTTGGAACCTGAAACCAGCAATTCCACTCCCGGACGAACGACGCTTCACGTTTCACGCTACACGGATTCTGTCATGGGCAAAACCGGACTCGTCTACGATTCTCGCTATCTCGACCATGACATGGGGGCCGGGCACCCTGAGTCGTCTCATCGGTTGCGTGCCATCATGCAGCAGTTGGGACAGAGCGGGACGGCGGCTCGGCTGACTCAGATTCAACCGCGAGAGGCGGAAGATGAATGGATTACGCAGATCCATACAGCCTCATATCTTGCGATGCTGAAGAGTCATGTCCCGACGAATGGGCGAGTCTCACTTGACCCTGATACCTCCATGTCTCCCGGCTCATTGACCGCCGCCTATCTGGCAGCCGGCGGGGCGTTAGCCGCTGTCGATGCGATTATGAGCCGGCAAGTGGACCATGTCTTCTGTGCCGTGAGGCCACCGGGGCACCATGCCGAAGCAGGGCGTTCGATGGGCTTCTGTCTCTTCAATAACGTGGCGATTGCCGCGCGCTATGTGCAGAAGAAGTATGGCCTCACGCGCGTCTTGATTGTCGATTGGGACGTGCATCATGGCAACGGCACGCAGCATAGCTTCGAGACTGATCCATCGGTGTTGTTCTTCAGTACGCACCAGTATCCACATTATCCTGGCACGGGTGGTGTGACGGAACGAGGCAAAGGAGCAGGGGAGGGTTTCACGATCAATGTGCCGATGGAAGCGGGTGAGGGTGATGAGGAGTATCGCGCCGTCTTTCTGAAATCGTTAGTGCCGGCAGCCGATGCGTTCAAACCGGAGTTTGTCATCGTCTCCGCCGGATTCGATGCGCACAAAGACGATCCGCTTGCGAGTATGGGTTTGACGGAGGAAGGCTACACGGACCTCACGGGCATCGTGGCCGGTATCGCCAAACGTCATGCCGGTGGACGCATGCTCTCATCGCTCGAAGGTGGGTACCACCTAACATCCTTGGCTGCTTCGGTGGATCGCCACATACAGGCCCTCTTGGCCGCATGAAGACATCTATCAAAATTCTGCTCGGTTGTGCCCTGATCGGTGTATTCGTGTATGTGTATTACACGGAGATCAAACCCGTCGTGATTTTCGGGTTGCGGTCTGATTATGCCCATGCGATTCCCTATCAAAAAATTCCTGAAGGTCTGACGAGTCTGAAGGCTGAATCCTGTGGAGAATGCCATCGCGAGATCTACGACGAATGGAAAACGAGTATCCACGCCCATGCCTATGAAGATCCGTTCTTCCAGGCCTATTGGAAAAAGGACAAGAATGTGTGGGTGTGCTTGAACTGTCACACCCCGCTGGAAAACCAGCAGCCGACTTTGATCAAAGAGATTCCGCGAGGGCGTGTGGAAAAGGCGGTACAAGAGCCCAATCCGCAGTACGATCCCGAGTATCAGAAGGAATCGGTGACCTGTGCGGTCTGTCATGTGCGGGACGGAGTCATCTATGGGCCGTTTGACGATTCGGCTGCGCCGCACCCAACCAAGTTCGACCCGAATTTCAGGACCGCGCAGGTCTGTTATCGTTGTCACAATGTCGTGTCCGGACCGGCCCAATTTTATAACGTGGGCCCTTGCGGGACGTATGCAGAATACGAAGGCAAGTTCTTCATGCAGGAGCGGGGCTTTATTTGCCAGAGCTGCCACATGCCGGAAGTCGATCGGCCTGTTGCAACCAATAGTCCAATCCGCCGTGGGCGCAAGCATCTCTGGCGCGGTGGGCACGACCCCGATATGGTAAAACGGGCAGTGGGAATACAAGTGAAGGCCGACAACGCATCGCCCAAGCCAGGTGATCGAGTTGAGTTTACACTCACGCTGATCAATGCAGGAGCCGGCCATAAGATTCCGACGGGCGATCCCGATCGATACTTCACGGTGGAGTTTTCCGTCGAAGATCAGCAGGGGCGGGTGCTCGATCAGCATACATCGACGATGGGCCGCTGGATCATGTGGCAGCCGGCCATCGTCGAATTGTATGATAACCGCTTATTGCCCCTGGCCAGCCGGGAGTATCAGTTTGCGTACCAACTTCCGGCCAAGGCGGAGGGCTTGAAAGTGAAGACTCGCGTGCAGTACCACATCTTGACCGATAAGCAACATGAGATGCTGCAGACCAAATACGGGCTGACGGGAAACGACCCCTATCAATTCGTCGTGTACGAGCGGGAGTTTCCGTTGTCCGGTGCGCTGGCCTCGGTATTGGAGCAGGGCAATCAGCTCTCAGCGGTCGCCCGTCAGCAAGACGGAGGAAGCTGTAAAGCTGAGCTCAAGGCCGAAGGCTAACGGTTCATGAAAAAGGGAACGACATGACACACGCATTGCTGATCGATACCGACACACTCCAGAAAAACCTGGGGCAGACAGGACTGGTCATTCTCGATGTCCGTGGGCGAGCAGCCTACGAGTTCGGTGGCCATATTCCAGGCGCCGTGCATTCGACGTGGCATGAATACAGCGACCCTCATGCTGTACCGAAGGGACTGCTCAATCCCGATCACGGGTATATGGAACAGAAGATCCGTTCCTTGGGCATCAGTCAGGACAGCGAGGTGGTCATCTACTCCAATCCGTTCGACAACTGGGGAGACGAAGGCCGCATGTTCTGGATGTTGGAATATCTCGGGCATACGCGTCTGCGCGTTCTCGATGGTGGCTGGGTCAAGTGGATACAGGAAAAACGGCCGTTCGAACATGGGTGCGTGACGCCCACACCGGGGACCTTTACCGTCAAGCCGGTGGCCTCCGTGATTGCCGGCAAAGAGGAGCTGAAGCACCTTGTGAAGCAGCCGCATCCTGGTACCGCGATCGTCGACGCGCGCAGTCTCGAAGAGTATCTTGGGAGAGAGGTATCGGGGATTCCGCGGCCCGGCCACATTCCCTCGGCGATTCATCTGGCATGGACAGGATTTCTTCATGCAGACGCCACGGTCAAAGATCTACACACGATCACTGAGAATCTCGCCGACAAAGGTCTCACACAGGATCAAGAGATCATCTGCTATTGCACCGGAGGCGTCCGCGCGGCCTGGTTATATTTTGTCCTCAAACTCGCCGGGTATCGGAAGGTCCGCAACTATCCGGGATCCTGGTGGGAGTGGAGCCGGGATTTCGCCTGCCCGGTGGAAAAAGATGCCAAGGGATTGCAGCATATCTTGAACGTCGATCCTCAATCGAGGCCTTCCGCAATGTTGCCGTAAATATCCGACAGTCCATAGTACCCTATGGACATGCAGAGCCTCACACCACTGACCCTGGCCTTTGAGCTGGCCGAGCAAGGCCTGAGTCACACGAAGATTGCGGCGCATCTAGGGCGACATCGGGAGACCATCGGGCTCTGGCTGAAGGGCATGGCGAACTATGGGCTCGCGGGCTTTCTCGATCGCCATACCCAGGCCAAGAAGGGCCCCCGACGGGCACGCCAAGTCCCAGCGAGGATCAAGCGGTTGATTTGGGAGCTGCGGGTTCGCGAGCACGACGGCTGTGGGCAGAAGATCGCGTATTTCCTGGAGCGGGAGTATCATGTCCGGCTCTCCGTGCCCAAGATCTACGAGATTCTCGCGGAGAAATACGTGATCCGCTCCAAGTGGCGTAAGAACCAGAAGCGGGGTGCCGTCCCAACGGCGTCACGAGCCCGGGCGGTCATCCAAATGGATACGGTGGCGTTTGGACACCTGTTCGCCTTCACGGGAATCAATATTTATACCAAGGAAGCGGAGGTCATGCTCCGGCCCACCCTGACCAGCCACGATGGCGCAGCCTTTTTACAGACCGCCAGGTCCCGGCGCTTTACGGGACATGTTGAGGTCCTGCAAACCGATGGGGGGCCCGAGTTCAAAGGGGCGTGTGCCCAGCAGGCCCTGGATTATGGCGACCGGCATCGCATTGCCCGCCCGTATAAGAAGAACGAACAAGCCTACATTGAAAGCTTCAACCGCACGTTACGCAAGGAATGCTTGGGCTGGGGGACCTACCGCGCCCAGGACCTCGTGCGATTGATCCCCGAGGTCCACACGTTTCTCGAACGGTATCATTACCACCGACCGCACATGGGGTTCGCACCGATGCGACCACCGCTACGGACACCCCTGACACAGGAGGAAGAACTGTCGGATATTTACGGAGAATAATGCGCCTTCTTGACAGTGAAAAAACGGCTGTGTAAGGTGACAGATAAAATGAGAGCAGAATATTGCCGACACCGCTTACCCATCGAATGAACCTTAACCACTGAGGAGGATCCCATGACCATAAGAATTCATCGCGGAGCATTGGCTGTGGCGGCGGTTGCCGCACTTGTCGGTTTCCCGTTGTTCAGTGGCCTCGCTCTTGCGGCTGACAAGCATGTGGGTGAAGCCTTGGCGCATGCGAAGGAAGCCGTGGCGCATGGCAAACAGGGGCATGCCGATGCCTTGGTGCAGCATGCTGAGGAAGGACTGAAGCATGCCATGGCTGGTGATATGAAAAATCCGCATTTGGCTGAAGGAATCACGCATCTCAAAGAAGCCGTGGCCCATGGCAAGGCAGGTCACGCCGATGTGGGCACACAGCATGCCGAAGGCGCGGTCACTCATTTGTCTGAAGTGAAGTAAGCATTCGAGTAAGAGTGTTCGTGAACGGGCAGGGGTGACCCTGCCCGTTTTATTCTAGGGACACGACGATCATGCGGGTTGGGTTTTTTCAGTCCGCTCCACTCTTCGGCGAAGTGTCGCACAATCTCGATACGATTGTGGCAACTCTCGACCAGGCTGACGCCGATCTGATCGTCTTGCCTGAATTGTGCGCCTCCGGGTATCAATTCGTATCGCAGCAGGAAGTGATGACCCTGTCAGAGTCGGTGCCAAATGGGCCGACCACACAACGGCTGATCGATCTGGCGAAGCGGTGCCGGATGACGATTGTGGCAGGCCTTCCGGAGCGTGCCGGCTCTGCCTGCTATAACGCTGCTGTGGTCGTCGGCCCGTCGGGGTTTATCGGGTGTTATCGTAAGACCCACCTGTTTTTTGAAGAAACGCTGTTCTTTACCCCCGGCGACACAGGATTTCAGGTCTGGGATATCGGCTTAGCCAAGATCGGTGCGATGATCTGTTTCGATTGGTATTATCCAGAGGCCGCTCGCACATTGGCACTGAAGGGCGCAGAGATTATTTGCCATCCCTCTAACCTCATCTTGCCCAATTGCCCGGACTCGATGCCGGTTCGGTGCTTGGAGAATCGAGTGTTTGCGATTACGTGTAACCGAACCGGAAGCGAAGGGCGGGGCGGCAAGGATCAGCTGACGTTTATCGGGAACAGCGAAGTCGTCGCTCCGAATGGAGCGATTCTGCACCGCGCGCCGCGAGACCAAGAAGAACTCTATTTTATCGAGATCGACCCTGCTGACGCGCGAAACAAAGCCCTCACTCGCTACAACGACTTGCTCCGCGATCGACGGGAATCCCTCTATCGTTAGCAGGATACTCAAACAGGTGGCCAGCATCGTTCAGACCCTCAACGGGGACCCGGTCGCCTCACCACTCGGCGGCGCGCACAGACGTGGTGCGACTTATTCGTCGCACCGTATGCCTCAGAGGGTACGCCCCGGATCTTCACTCGCTGCGGCCTTGCTGAACGGCCTGTTTGAGCATCCTGCTTGGCCCGTCTGCAAGGTGTGGTTATTTGAACCGCTTGCACGCCACCGACTCAAGCGGTAGGATTAACATTATGAAAGCTCCACTCGGGAAAGGCATCTTCCTCATCGCCGCGCCGTCCTTGCGCGATCCGAATTTTCGTCAGACTGTCGTGTTGCTCTGCGAGCACGGGGCTGACGGCGCACTGGGTGTCGTCGTCAATCGTCCGACGGCGATGTCGGTCTCGGAGGCCTTACCGCAGGTTCCGATCCTCGAGGGTCAACGGCACCTCCTTTTCTCCGGAGGGCCGGTGCAAACGAACCAAGTCATGATGTTGTATCGCCTGGATCAATTGCCTGAGAATTCCCACCATGTGTTCGATGGGATCTGTCTCGGCGGGGACACAGAGCTCGTCGATCGTATTTTGACCACCAGTGAGGGGCGAGAGGCGTTTCGCGCCTATATCGGATATTCCGGATGGGGCCCCGGACAACTGGAGTCTGAAATGCAGACCGGATCCTGGTTTACCATACCAGCAGATCCCAGCGCCGTGTTCGACAAGGATCCCACACGTATCTGGCCGGACATCGTAAGCGCCCTAGGCGACGACTATCGCCATTACGCGGACATGCCCTTCGATCCCTCCTTAAATTAGTCTCGCGCCTCTTCCTCGCCCCATTCCATTGCAGCCGTCTCGTGTGGGTGATACCCTCCCTAATCATGCGGTTCGGTTTTCCGGAGTCGAGCGAAGATGATCAGACAGATTGGCTG
>Ga0163153_10003540_pt1 | contig 20740 bp, 17 predicted proteins | sample OliLakLV19MP6IB1_FD_148629 | JGI IMG/M metagenome (GOLD analysis project Ga0163153, IMG submission 148629) | Freshwater microbial mat bacterial communities from Lake Vanda, McMurdo Dry Valleys, Antarctica - Oligotrophic Lake LV.19.MP6.IB-1 | ecosystem: Environmental > Aquatic > Freshwater >...
ATCACCCAGCGCAATGCCCAGCCCACACCCTTTGTGTGGACCAAGACGGCACAGGAAATCCTGGTGAAAGTGAATCGGGCCAGGATCGCCCTGGATAAGACAAGAACAGCATGAATCACTACACTAGTACGTTGAGGCGTTGAGCGACGCGAGAACAAAGCTGGCAGACTTTTTCAGCGTCCCACCGAATCGTAGCATGCAGGCAAGCGCATAGACAACGAGCGCTCGGCGCTGATATCGTCACTCATACCTGGAGGGAGACATGGCAAATCGCCGCATTGAACCGCTCAAAAAAGTCCTTGCCATTGACCCGAACGACGAGGTGGCTTGGTTTGGTCTCGGGAAAGCCTATATGGAAGATGCAAACTTCGAAGAAGCGGCCAAGGCGCTTCAACAATGCGTGATCGTGAAACCCACCTATTCAGCCGCGTACTATGCTCTGGCCCAATCACTAGAGAAACTGGGTCGAATCGAAGAATGCCGAACCGTCTGCGCCACCGGCATCGACATCTCCACAACAAACGGCGATATGATGGTAACGAAGAACTTGGAGATACTTAAAGGCTCACTGCCTGCCTAGCTATTGGGAAATGTGCTTCCGCTCGCCCAGTGCCGACCGTAAAACTGTAACAGCCATATAGATGCAAGTGGTTGATCCACGGCTCTGGAAAATCTGTACACGAAAATATCATTCCCCATTGAATTCATGCTCCATTCCGATGACAGCTCAATTATTTCTTTAGTGAGATTTTGGTGCCAGTGAACTTGGACCCTGACTTTTTCTCCCAAAATGTCTCCAAAATGATGAAAGTACAGGCCGCGAATGGTTCTATCCACAGTCGTGTCGTGGGCTGCACTGTCCCACTCGAACCGGTATCCTTCTCCTATGATTATTCCTGCTTTGGTTACCATATCGACTCGCTGAGATTTCCCAAGAATCTCTCGCCTGAGTCTGTTGTTGTGACGAAACGTTTTAACGGCGTGTTGAGTCCACAGTCTTGTGGCATCTGGTGTATCAAGACCCACATGAAGACTTAGGTAGACACGGAACTTCTCATCAAATCCTGAAGCTCCCATATTGCATTCTTGACAAGCAGGAACAGTGACAAGGTCGTTAGGTCGTGGCCTTGGGAAGATGCTTTTGGGAGGAACGTGATCATGAGTTGTAGCTGCTCTTATTCCGCAGATCGAGCAACGCATATCAGAGTGATACTTTTCGTTCCCAATGCCTATTACAGAGTCTTCCAAAATTTACCTTCCTGTCTTTCGGTACATGTGACTACACGCGCACATTTTGAATCAATAATCGGACACAAGCCTTGACAAGAGGCGATTCAGGAACGCGAACCGCTAGATTCGAATTGAATACCCGCACGTCTGCGGCGACAAGATATAATCCCGCAGGATGCTCAAAAAGTTCGTCCAGCAAGGCCGCAGCGAGTGAAGGCCCGGAGGCGTACCCTCTGGGGTACGTTGAGGGTCTAAACGATGCGAGAACGCCGCTGGCGGACGTTTTCAGCATTCTGCTAAACCGGCTCCGTTCCTTCGTCATCATCATCGGATGCGAGGCCGAGCGCTTCCGGCTGGCGCTTGGAGATTTCTTCGTACACTTCATCCAGCCAGCGGCTCGCGCAGCCAAGAATCTCTCTGACCAACGGTTCCGTGTGGCCCGTTCGTTTGATGGTCCATTGGCAGACGTACTCCAACAGCACATCCCGCTCAAATCGCTCCGACGATTGCATGGCCAGAGCAGTCATTTCACCCATGCCAGTCTTGAGAATCTCGGCCACCGTGTCACGCCCGTAGGAGGTGCTGGCAGTGACATATTGAACTGCCCGGTTGAGTTCCTGATCGGTCATGGCGTCTCCCGTATTGCTTGGCCTATCATACCGAGAATGCCTTTGCAGATGGAAGATTCTCTCTGATCTTAGATGAGTGAAAAACTCTGCGTGCGCGTCAGTGGGAATGGTATGATCGCCGCCGGAAAGCCCACCGTACATGATGTACGCAGATGAGACGAAGGAGATGCAACCTATGCCTGTGAAAACGAGTCGAAAGATTTCAACATCGCGCAAGACCTCCTCCCCTCAACGGCAGAAACTCTCTTACTCCGAGCGCTGGGACCTCTCACATTTACTGGAAAATCCGGTTGAACGTTTTGAAATCCTCTTGGGAGAGATCGAGGCCAAGGTGGTGCAATTTGAAGCTGCGCGAGGCCAACTGAGCCCGACTATGGACGCACCACACTTCCACCCGCTACTGACTCTAAGCGAAAACATCACAGCGGCCTCCTCCAAAATCGGCGCCTATGCCTACCTCTGGTTCTCCGAAAACACGAAAGACTTGGCCGCCCGTTCGTTTAAAACCAAGGTTGAGGAGCGACTCACAGCGCTTCAGAACCGGTTGGTGTTTTTCGATCTCTGGTGGCAAAGCGTCGATGAAGACAATGCCCGCCGACTCATGACCGGAACAGGCACACTCCGGTATCACCTTGAAACCATCCGCCGTTTTCAACCTCACACACTGTCTGAACCGGAAGAGAAGATCGTCAACATCAAGAACATCACAGGTCGTAGCGCAATCCATTCGCTATACGACGTCGTGACGAACTCCTTCACGTTCACGCTCACCATCAACGGCACACGAAAGACGATGACGCGCGAGGAACTGACGTCCTATCTCCGCCATGCACAGAGACGGCTGCGTGAGGCCGCCTATCGAGAACTGTATCGCGTCTACGCCGGCCAGCACGACCTGCTTGGGGAGATCTACAAAACCTTGGTGAACGACTGGAAGGCTGAGAATCTTCAGCTGCGCGGATTCGCGTCCCCAATTGCCACCCGCAACCTCGGAAACGACATTCCCGATGCAGCCGTGACATCGCTCCTGAAGGTCTGTCAGAAGAACGCGCACATCTTTCAAGATTACTTCCGCATCAAGGCTCGTCTCTGCAAGATCAAACCGATGAGCCGCTATCACATCTATGCGCCCCATCGCACCGCACAGAAATCCTATCGCTATCAGGATGCCGTCCGAATGGTGCTGGAGGCCTATCGGGGATTCTCTCCGCAACTAGCCGATTTGGCAGAACGCGTGGTGCATGAACGTCATATCGATGCACGAGCGCGACCCGGAAAAATCGGGGGCGCGTATTGCTACAGCGTCGTCCCAAACATGGCTCCTTATGTGCTGATGACCTTCACCGGCGAGGCACGTGATATCGCGACCATGGCCCATGAGCTCGGCCACGCCGTCCATGGGATGTTGGCGGAAAAACACTCCATGTTTACCTTTCACTCCACCCTGCCACTAGCAGAAACCGCGTCGGTGTTCGGGGAACGTATCCTGTCCGACGCCCTCATGAACCAGGAACGGGACAAGAAAGTAAGGCAGGGACTTCTGCTCAACCAACTGGACGACATTTACGCCACGGTCCTGCGGCAAGCCTATTTCGTCCAATTTGAGAATCAGGCCCATGAGATGATCGCTCAGGGTGCGACCGTGAAGGATCTGGCCAAGACCTATTTGGCCGAGGTGCGGCAGCAGTTTGGAAAGGGCATCAAGGTCCCGGAAGAGTTTCAATGGGAATGGCTGACCATTCCACATATCTTTGCCAGCCCCTTCTATTGCTACGCCTACAGTTTCGGCAACTTACTCGTCCTCGCCCTCTACCGGATGTATCAAAAGGAAGGAGCCACGTTTGTACCCAAATATCTCGATTTGCTGAGTACCGGCGGATCAGAGGCGCCACAGACGATTCTCGCTAAAGTCGGCGTCGATATGGCATCTGAAGATTTTTGGCAATCGGGGTTCGATACGATCCGCGAGATGGTCGATCAGCTGGAACTGACGCTGTAAACAAAGCATTTTCAAGCACTTACATATTCCAACCCTCTTCATCGCACCTGTCTTTTAGACCCTCTTGACAGATGGAAAGGGCGGGAGTATAGTTATTTTAGTTGATAACAGTTATCATAATCGTTGCTGGCGAGTGAGACCTAGCTCGTCGATACAGGAATGCGACCCATGTATCTCTGCCTCTGCAAGGGAATTACTGAATCGGATGTCCGTGAAGCAGGACAAGCCGGTATTGTCATGCCCTGTCAACTAAAAGCAAAGTTCGGATTGAAAGACCCAGGGTGCTGCGGTCGCTGCTCAAAGAATATTCAAGAATATGCGCAAATCGCGATGAGTGTCCATCAAGCGCCTTCCCCCAACAGCCTACGGAGATAGTCCGGACTAAGGCCTTCTCCCCCACCCGTCCCCCACAAGACTACTGCGGCACAGAACCACTCGCCATCGACGACGACAATCTCGTCTCTACACAGGATACCGCGAGATTAGGAGTCTTACCTTTCTGGCATCCCGTTGGAACGGAACACTGTGTCACGATCCCTTATTCACTCGACGGACACATCCTCACTGCCCGCTCGGCGCCAGCAGAAACTCGAAATCGGATTTGGTCAGCACCCCTTGCCCGGAGCCGCGCACGGCGCCGGCCATGACCGCGTCGTACAGTTCGAGTTTCCGCTGTTTGAGCGCGATCATCTTTTCCTCGATACTGTGGCGCATGAGAATCCGCACGATCGAGACGGTTCGTTGTTGCCCGATGCGGTGCGCGCGGTCCGACGCCTGGTTTTCCACCGCCGGATTCCACCAGGGGTCCAGATGAAAGACATAGCTCGCTTTGGTGAGATTGAGCCCCTGTCCCCCTGCTTTGAGACTTAAGAGAAACACGCTCGGCTGTGCGCCGGTCTGAAACGCCGCCACGCGGCCTTTGCGCGCAACTGCCGCGGTAGAGCCGTCCAGCCGATGGTACGGCAGCGATTGTCGAACACAGGATTCCTGAACGAGGTCTAGAAAGCTGGTGAACTGCGAGAAGACCAAGGCGCTGTGCCCCTCGTCCAGCAAGACTTGCAGCCGCTCCATCAGGAAACTGATCTTGGGCGAGGACTCGTCGGCCCGGTTCGTCAGGAGGCGGGGCGAAAGACAGACCTGGCGGAGCTTGAGAATCGCCGTCAACGCGATGAACTGCGCCTGGCCGGATGTCTTGGTGCGGTAGGCCTCGTCGATCGTGGAGCGGACCTGAGCGACTGTTTGCTGGTAGAGCGCCTTTTGCCGCTCGGTCAAATCGAGAAACACCTCGCTCTCGATTTTCGGAGGCAAGTCATGGAGAATCTCGGCCTTCGTCCGCCGCAAGATGAACGGCCTGGTCCGGCGAAGTAACCGATCCAGCGTGCGGCCCTCGACCCGCTTCAACACCGGCTTGAATCGGTCGTGTTCGCCGAGCAGTCCCGGCATACAGAGATCGATGATGGAGAAGTATTCGCCGAGATGGTTTTCAAGCGGGGTGCCGGTCAGTGTGAGTTTGAAGCGTCCACTGAGCCGGCGGACTGCCCCCGTGGTGTCCGCCAGAATGTTCTTCACCGCCTGCGCTTCGTCGAACACGATGATGTGAAACGCCATCCGCTCCAAGATGTCGATGTCCCGACGAACCAGCCCATAGGTCGTGATGACAACCTCGCCGTCCTTGGCGTCAAGCGTTCGCTCGCTGCCGCTGTAGGCATGGACCTTCAATCCTGGCGCAAACCGCGCAAGTTCTTGTTCCCAATTGAAGAGGAGACTCGTCGGCACAACGACCAGATGAGGCCCCTTCACACCCGACGACGTCTTGATGTGCCCTTCCTGGATAGCGGCCAAAAGACAAATGGCCTGGAGCGTCTTGCCTAATCCCATGTCGTCTGCCAAACAGGCGCCAAACCGGTGCTCGTAGAGAAACGCAAGCCAGGCGTAGCCGTCCTGTTGATAGGGGCGCAGAGTGGCGCGCACGTCCTTCGGCAGAGGCACCGCGGCGATCCGCGTGAAGCCCAGGAGGCGAGCGAGCACGGCCTCGTCTTCAGCAGGCAGCGAGACCGCAATGCCCTGTTCGCGCAACGATAGCCAGTCGAGGATCTGTAGCCGCGGTACCCGCACGATCTGCGCGACGCCCCGATCCGCCTGCGCCTCTCCGCTGAGGGCGAGGATCGCCTGCAACCGTTCCAGAGTTTGGCTATCCAAAACTCGCAGACCGCCCTTGACATCGATCAACCCTCCTTGTTGCAGGGCTGCCCGCCATTCCTCTTCATCCAGTGCCACGCCGTCGCACCGGATCTCCGGTCTGATTTCGAACCAGTCGATCCCGGTCCCTTCCCCGTCGCCACGCCCTACATGAACCGAACAATCCCACTGAGAGGGCTGGAGAGGCTTGTCTTCATACAGCAATTCGATTCCGGCGGTCGTGAGCTGTTCCAGGAGAGCCGGTAGTCGTTGAAATAGCCGTGGCGCATCGATTGTCATCTCATCGCAACGCCGCATACCGCGAAAAATTTCTGGGCCGAAGACGTTGAAGGGTATCTCGTACAGCAACCCCTCGCGGGCCTTGTCGATAGGCTGTAGTTCCCATCGCCCTGCGCAAATCTGTAGCCGCGCATCCAGCCTGGCATAGCCCGACAAATTCTGCTTAAGCCAATGCGCGGCTTCGTCGCTGACAGCGCGCGACCAGCCCTCCAAGCCGATGACTGTTTTGATGCGTTGGTCTCGCTCCTTGGCCTCATGCACAGAAAGAAACCTAAAGAATGTGTCGTAGAGTACGGCCTTCCGTTTGATGGCGCGTAGCGCTCCGGAAACCGCGCGCCCTTGCTCCAACGCCAAGATGAATCCAAAGGTTGAGACGCTCGGAGCAAACAGCACATCGCCACGGCGGCATTGCGCCTGCAGCGTCCACGAGGCGGATGGATGGTCTCCGGCAGCTGAGGGAGGCTTCAGGATCAGCGCGCACGACGGCGCAATACCAGCTGGAGGGAACGTGAGACGTTGAACCGACAGGTCCTCTCCCTCCACCTTCAACACAAGACTGCGCAAGATTTGGTCGGCCTTCTTTTGAGCCAGCTCAACTTGCGCAGACTGGAACTCGTCCAACGAAATCGTAAACTCTGTATCCCTGTCGATGCCTTGCCAGCGCCAATATTCAGGCCCACCCGATAATGCGACCGCGCGAAACGCTGCGTCGGGATCGTCATATGGGTTGAACGGCTCGGCCTCCACGAATCGTTGTCTCAGTGAACGAAACGAGGCCCATCCGAGCTCGTCCTTCAAATAGAGCAGCCGTCCGCCGTTCAAATCAGCCACAAAATTCCTGAAACGAACGATTCGTTCGAGAGATACCCCATCGGCCAGACAGACCGCGCGGATTCTCATGTGGCCCCCGGCAAGATCGATCTCCGTCTTGCTCTGACACTTGACCGACTGGTTCCATTGGAGCGGGATAGATCCTTTGCCGGATGCCAGCACGATCGGCCAGGGCTTGTCATGCAGCCTGAGATAGTGGAGCAAGGGATCTTCTCCAAACCCGGGATACCAGGATCTATTGAGGAGAGGAACCAATTCGGATGGAAGCGCGGAGACCCATCCCCCTGAAAGAGGCAGGCCGTTCCGGTGGATCAGGAGCTGTGGGTACGTAGGACGAATATCGATGACAATCTCATAGGTCGGTTTCTTGCGGGGATATCCTTTGCTCGGCGCTCCAATGAAAGACGTTGCCGGCTTCACGACTGGTTCCGGAATGCCGCCGAGCAACTCGGCTCGGAGGACAGGCACCCTCGTTTGCTGCCAGGCCGGCATACTAAATGTCTCCGGTGAAAGGAGATGTTTGGTCATGAAGCAGGCGCACAGCACATGCTTGCAGAGCCACACAGGATCCCAGGCCGGGCAATCGCAGGAAGCCTCAAGGAACTCGTCGGCGAGAGAAAAGACAACCGAATAGAGTTTAGTCCCTTCTACCCGCGCTGTCAGTGTCGTGCGACTCTGATTCCACACATAGTGATGAAGGCGCTGCTGTCGGTAATATTCGTATCCGCGGACGACGGATTCCTTTGGCGCCATGGTGTAGACCGCATTGGCTGATATCGCGCGAAACGCATTGAGGAGCGCGAAGGATTCGGGGGCAGGGTTCGGAACGACCACTCCAGGCTCCGACATGGAACTGTTCTCTCGACCGAAACTGGATGAGGTCTTTTTCCGCATGGCGCCCCACTATCTATGAGGAAGAGAAGGGAGATCCATCAAGACACGGTCATCAAGATGACCCAATGGTATACGTAGATCGTTCCTGTCTCGTCTGATTGGCTGCAGGCAATTCGAGTCACACCATGGAGAGCATACGAAAAGGCGCTACTTGGCAGAACCGGCCTTGAATCTCGCCGCAACTTCAGCCACACGACGGCCCAAAGCCTTGGCTTCGGCCAATTCATTGTTATCAATGCCGGGACTGTTGCCTTCTGTGGTGGCCGATGCGCCGAAGGCCCCGCCCCCACTGACGACGATCATCTGATTCCCCAGCATCGCGGCAAGAATCGTCAGCATCGTGACTTCCTTCCCACTCGACACCTGACCGCCCACGGCGAAAGCGGCACCGATCTTGTTCTTCATCTTGAAGTCAGGAAACACGCCGAATTTAAACTGCCAGTTGTCGAAGAAGGTTTTCACCTCACCAGACATGTTCGACCAATAGACTGGCGAGCCGACCACGACTGCATCGGCAGAGAACAAATCGTCCGCCGTCACCTTGCCGACTCGTTTCAAGATCGCCTCGGCGCCCGATACGCTTTTTACTCCATCGACCACTGCTTCGGCCATGCGTTCCGTATTGCCGGAGAGCGAATGGTAGGTCACGAGCACCTTCACCAATGGCACGGCATCCTCGGCAAATGCCTCACCAAAACCGGCTGCGAACACTACAAGAAGAGCGCTCAGAAGAAGGGAACCACAAAGGCGGACGCGCGAAGAAGAGATGGGGAAAGGGAGAATCATCAATTAGTTAATCGAGAGAAGAAGCCGGCGCTTAGAATTGCCGCGGTTCAACGACGGACTATTTCTTCTTCCATCCGTTCTTCAACGGAAACTTCGGTCAGCGTTCCTCGATAGTCACATTTGTGGCAGCGAACTCGCCATTCTTCGATCCACTTTTCCTGCACGTACGACTGCCGACATTTCGGGCACACAAACACGCCCTTTACATAATGCACTTTTCGTGTTTCTTTCATGCGTCCCTCTCTTACGTGAGTGACCGAGGATGGCATAGGCACCCGCGCGATTGCAAGATACTCTCAGCCCGCATTATTCATGAGCGCTTCTGCTGCATTCGCGGATTCGCTGCTGCTATGGGCAGGCTCACCGCTCGCTCCCTCGACATACTGTTCAAGTATGCCTCGGGGTCTCACGGCTCCGCGTGCCCGTCTCGCAACGCGACTGCGCGATTTCGCGACGAACCGTCATGAATAATGCGGGCAGCCAGTGCCACCGACGATCTCATGCCGCCCCATGCAGCCTCCGGCTTGACTCGTCTCCAGTGCGCCGATAGGATGCCGCCGTGCAACGACACCGACCACTTGCGATTTTTCTCATTCTCCTCTTCTCGTTCCCTTGCCATACCATGGCAGGAAACGATCCATCCCAGCCTGGGCTAATCCCGATTACCCTCCCGGGAGGAACCATCATTCACGCGGAGCTGGCCAACACTCCCCAGAAACGAGCAGAGGGATTGATGTACCGCGAGCAGTTAGCCCCAGACCGCGGCATGCTTTTTACATTCTCGCAAGCAGAGGCCTGGGTGTTCTGGATGAAGAACACCAAGATTCCACTCGATCTCATCTGGATCAATGAGAAAAAGCAGATTGTTCATATGGAACAGAACGTCCCGATCTGCACGAGGACGGATGACAGCTGCCCCCAATACCGGCCCAACGAAGGCGCACTCTATGTCTTGGAACTCGCGGGGGGACGAGCTGAGAGTTTAAAGTTGCAGCGAGGATCGAAGCTTCAGTTCCAAGTCCCGTAGTGGCGTGGCCGGAACTCAATGGCCTCTCGGATGCTCAAAAAGTTCGTCCAGCAAGGCCGCAGCCGATGGAAGCACCGGAGGCGTAGCCTCTGGGCTACGTTGAGGATGCTTTCGAGGCGAGAACGAAGCTGGCGAGCTTTTTCAGCATCCGACCCCTAAGACCGTTCCTGCCAGGCCCGCATCCGCCTTGCCGTAATGACCCCCTCCACACGTTCAACAGCTTTGAGCACTTGATCCAGATGGCGGGTATCTGAAATTTCTACGACAAAATCCAGCACAGCTTTTTGATCCTCCCGCGTCGTGATCTCCGCACGACTGATGTTGGCATGGCATTCTGCGATCGCAGAGGACACATTCGCCAAGACCCCGGTCTTATCGACAGCGACAATGGACATTTTGACCGAGTGCGTGCTGGGTGTGGCAGCATCCCACTCCACTTCCACCAACCGCTCCTTGTCGTAGTCCAGCGCCTCAAGATTCGGGCAATCGACGGCATGGATTGTGAGCCCGCGACCTCGCGTAATGTATCCCAGAATGCGGTCGCCGGGCACAGGATGACAACAGCGCGAGAGCTGCATGAGAAGATCGCGAGATCCTTTCACCTGTACACCGGTGCCGTCGCTTTTTCCACTCACCGCTTTACGCGCAGTGGGACGTTCAGGAGCGGAAGCTGGAGCCGGCGCTTTAGATGATGAAACCATGAGTTTGTCGATGACCTGCGACGTCGCCACGCGACCGAACCCAACTGCCGCAGCCAATTCGTCTGTACTCTCGAATCCCGACTGACGAGCGGCCTCTAGCAGCTCCGCCGATTTGAACATCCTGGCCGGCGCCATCCCCTGACGGCGAAACTCCGACTCCAGCAGGCGGCGGCCGATCTCGACACTTCGCTTCTGCTCCTCAAGCTTGATCCAGTGTTTGATTTTGGTCTTCGCCCGCGAGGTGCGAACAAACTTCAACCAATCTTTGTGCGGCGATTGCGTCGGGGACGTCAGAATTTCGACCGTATCCCCACTCGCCAGTTGATACTTGAGTGGCACAATCTTTCCGTCCACCTTGGCCCCGACACAATGGTCTCCCACTTGGGTGTGAATCGCAAAGGCAAAATCGACGGGTGTCGATCCCCTCGGCAGCTCTTTCACCACCCCTTTGGGCGTGAACACATAGACCACATCGTGGAAAAGGTCCAGCTTCACCGAGTCCATAAATTGCCGGTTATCCGTCAAATCTTCATGCCACTCAACGAACTGATGAAGCCAGCCAAAGGCCTTACTGTCACGATCTTCCACATGGCCCTGTTCTTTATACTTCCAATGCGCGGCAATGCCGTGCTCAGCAATACGATGCATCTCTTCCGTGCGGATTTGGAATTCAACATGTTCCCCCTTCGGGCCCACCACCGTGGTATGCAGAGACTGATACAGGTTAGACTTAGGAATCGCAATGTAGTCCTTGAAGCGCCCAGGCACAGGCCGCCAGACTGAGTGAATCACCCCAAGCACGGCATAACAGTTCATCTTGGCATCGGTCACAATCCGCAATGCCGTCAGATCGTAGACCTCTTCAAACGTAATCGACTGCTTATTCATCTTCTGGTAAATACCGTAGAGATGTTTGGGCCGACCATAGACTTGTCCAGCCAATCCATTCTCTTCCATCGCTTTCTTCACGAGCTGGCTGACTTCATCAATATACTGCTGCCGATCCTCATCTCGTTTCGCCACACGAACACGCAATGTCTCGTAGGCCTCAGGCTTGAGGTGCTTGAGGCACAAATCCTCAAGCTCATTCTTAATCCACCCGATTCCAAGGCGGTTCGCCAGCGGCGCATAGATCTCCAACGTCTCTTGGGCGATTTCCTGTCGCTTGGCTGCGCTGAGATACTCCAACGTGCGCATGTTGTGCAGTCGGTCGGCGAGCTTGATGAGAACGACACGGATATCATCCGCCATCGACAGCACCATCTTGCGGAAATTTTCCGCCTGTTTTTCTTCATAGCTCCGAAATGTAATCTTGCCGATCTTGGTCACTCCGTCGACCAGATGGACGACATCCTTCCCGAATTCCCGTTCGAGTTCCTCAGGCTTGGCGACCGTATCTTCCAGGGTATCGTGCAGCAGCGCTGCAACAATGGCGGTGACATCCGCTTTCAGTGAGGTCAGAACTCCGGCGACGGCGATGGGATGTTGAAGGTAGGGTTCTCCGGACCGGCGACGTTGCCCTTTATGCGCTTTCGCAGAAAACTCGTGGGCCTTGCGAACGAGGCCGAGGTCGGCATCGGCAGCATAGCTTCTAATCCGATCCAGCAACTGGTCGAGGTCTGTGACAGTTTGGTACACCATGATGCGCTCACTTACTTACTCGCTCACGCTCGGTCGGACATCGCGAATGCGAAGTTGAATCCGGTCACGACCGTTCCAGTGGTTCAGTTCCGGCGTAAAGGCCAGATCGACTGGAATACGGGACGGAATGCCGCGCTCCAACAGCGACTTCATGCCAAATCCAATACTATCGAACGGCAGCGATGTCCCCTGGCGTACGGTCATTTTCAGATGCTTCTCGCCGACAGTGCGTGCATCCAACACTTCGAGACGAGTCACCGCAAATGTGGGCTCTGGATTGCCCTCGCCGAACGGGTGCAGCGAACCGATTTCTTGGATCAACTGCAGATTCACTTCGTCCAGACGCACTTCGGCATCGACGTTCAGTGTTGGAACCTTGGCGCCATCGTGGTTCCACCCGGCTACCACATCGGAAAATCTGGCACGAAATTCAGCAATCCGAGACTCGCGAATCGTTACCCCTGCGGCACTCGGATGCCCACCGAAGGCCTCCAGCATCTCTCGGCAGGACGCCAATCCTTGGTAGAGGTCGAAGCCGCTGGTCGTTCGTGCCGAGCCTTTAGCTATGCCCTGTTCGTTAATCGCCATCACGATCGCCGGTCGCTGAAACCGATCGACCAAACGCGCCGCCACGATGCCGACCACGCCGAGATGCCAGTGCCGAGAGGCCAGTACGATTGCGGGCGGCACCTCTTGATCCTTCAGCGAGGCCAGTGCCTCCGCCATGATATCCACTTCGATGCGCTGCCGTTCTCGATTCAGCTGCTCAAGTCGATCTGCCAACTGCTGGGCCTCAGCCGGGTTGTCGGTCGTCAACAACCGCACAGCCAACATGGCATCGTCCAATCGCCCGGCGGCATTGATGCGCGGCGCCAGCTTGAAGGCGATCGTTTCTGCCGTGCAATCCCGCGTGACCCCCGCCACCTGCTTCAACGCCCGCACGCCGCAGCGCGCGCCACGAGACAATTGAACGAGTCCTTCGCGTACAAAGTTTCTATTCTCGTCGTGCAAGGGAACGACATCAGCGACCGTCGCCAACGCCACGAGATCGAGCAGCGACTCCAACGGTACCCCAGCGACCCCATAGCGTCGCTGGTAAGCCTGCGCCACCTTATAGGCCAGCGCTGCGGAACAGAGCCCCCGAAAGGGATAGCAGGCGCCGGCTCGATGGGGGTTGAGTACCGCCACAGCCGGCGGCATGTTCTCATCAGTCTGGTGATGGTCCGTCACCACCACATCCATACCAAGACGGGCAGCCAATGCAATTTCTTGATGTGAGGTCGTGCCGCAATCGGACGTCACCAACAACGAAATTCCTTCGTCATGCAAGCGCTGCACAGCGCCAAGGTTGAGGCCATAGCCTTCGCGGAGACGATGCGGGACATACGCCCGAACCTGCGCACCCAAGCCTCCAAAGAAAGACAGGTAGATGCTGGTCGCTGTAATCCCATCGACATCATAGTCGCCATAAAAACAGGTCGGCTCCTGAGTTGTGACAGCTCGATGCAACCGTTCAACTGCTTGGTCCATATCGGGAATCAAAAATGGGTCGTGTGGCGGCTGTAACAACATCCACGTCGTCGCTTCATCCGGTGTGGTTACGCCACGAGCCAAAAAAAGCGACGCGGTCGCAGGAGAAATCGAGAGGGCCTTGGCTAACGAAGCCCGCTGAGATAGATTGACATCACGGAAAACCCAGAGCTTGGACTTCATGAGGACCTCTCGAAGAATTCCGAGGCTAACTATCTGAGAATTAAAGGAATACTAGCCGCTCGTCCCTGCGTTGTCAAACCAAGAACCAAGCCATCGCGCGGTGACGGACGGAGGTCGGACAGTGATTACCGGAATGTGATGAAGAGGAGAGTAAAGAAGGAGGTAGGTTCAGATGACTACCGGTGCTACTCTCCCCCCTTTTGCACGTAGTTCTTGACGAATTCTTCTGCGTTTGTTTCGAGCACGTCGTCGATTTCATCGACCAGCTTATCGATGTCTTCTTTCATCTTCTTGCCGGCCTCGATGACTTTCGGATTGGCCTTGACGTCGTCCTTCCCCTGCGGCTCTCGCCTGGGCTCTTGCTTGCGCTCTTGTTTCTCCATCCGAGCACCTCCCGCGATTCTGGGAAACCCTCGTGGATCAGCCACCAGCGTGATCCCTTACGATCACCTTACTCCACAGTTCTTTCAGCCGTCAAGCCGAGGCAGAAACCGCGAAGCGTTGTTCGGCTCTCGACGATTGACTCATTGGACCATTAATTCAATGAGTCAATCGCTTCACAGTCTCAGTTATCACACAATCAGTGAGACGATTAAGAGCGCCACAATGTTGATGACCTTGATCATCGGATTGATCGCCGGACCAGCCGTATCCTTATAGGGATCGCCGACGGTGTCGCCGGTGACTGCCGCCTTATGCGTGTCTGTCCCCTTCTTGCCCTGCTCTTCGATATACTTCTTGGCGTTGTCCCAGGCGCCGCCGCCACTTGTCATCGAGATCGCAACGAACAGACCAGTGACGATGCTGCCGACGAGCATGCCGCCCAAAGCCTGTGGTCCCAAAATCACACCGACCACAATCGGAGAGATGACTGGAATCAGTCCCGGAACCATCATCTTCTTGATTGCTGCCTGCGTCACAATATCCACACAAGTCCCATATTCCGGCTTGCCGGTCCCCTCCATGATCCCCTTAATCGTCCGGAACTGCCTACGCACCTCTTCCACTACAAGACCGGCTGCCTCTCCCACCGCTTTCATACAAAGGGCTCCGAAAATAAATGGCAACATCCCACCCAAGAAGAGCCCGACTAGGACAGAAGGATTGGAGAGGTCAAACGTGCTCGCCCCGCTCCCTTTTGCCACCTCACGCGCATATTCGGCAAAGAGCACCACCGCCGCAAGAGCCGCTGATCCGATTGCGTAGCCCTTAGTGACCGCTTTTGTGGTGTTACCGACCGCATCCAACGGGTCAGTGATGTCCCGCACCTCTTTGCCGAGGTGAGCCATCTCCGCAATACCGCCTGCGTTGTCTGTGATCGGGCCGAAAGCATCGATCGCCACCACGATACCAGCCATCGATAACATCGACACCGCCGCCACGGCCACGCCGTATAAGCCGCCCGATGCCGCACCGCCGCAGATCCAATAGCTCCCAAGTATCGCTGCCCCGATCACCACCACCGGCCAGGCTGTTGACTCCATCCCAACGGCCAACCCTGCGATGATGTTGGTCGCATGGCCCGTTTCACTAGCCTTGGCAATAGCCTTCACCGGCGTATAGCTCTTGGACGTGTAGTAATCGGTGATAAAGACAAGGGCGAGGGTCACGGCTAAGCCAATCAAGGCCGCGAGATAATAACTCAACCCACTTACGCCGCCCACACCATCCATAATCGAAGAGGTCACGGGAAAGAAGGCAATTGCTGCGATTCCGCCCGCCACAAACAGGCCCTTGTAGAGCGCGGTCATAATTTCACCGCCCTGGCTTACCTTCACAAAGAAAATACCGATGATCGTTGCGAAGATTGTGACGCCTCCGAGGGCGAGAGGATACAGAATAGGGGCGCTGACTCCCTTGAACAGCGTGAAGGCCAAGACCATCGCCGCCACCGTCGTCACCGCGTAGGTCTCAAAAAGATCCGCAGCCATACCGGCACAGTCGCCGACATTGTCACCCACATTGTCTGCAATGACTGCAGGATTGCGAGGGTCGTCCTCCGGAATTCCCGCTTCAACTTTTCCGACGAGATCTGCGCCGACATCCGCCGCTTTCGTATAGATCCCGCCACCCACACGGGCAAATACCGAAATCAAACTGCCGCCGAACCCAAGACTCAGCAGCGCATGGATTGCATGCTCTTGCCCCGCAAATTGGGCAGCCAATGAGTAGAAAAGGGTGATGGCCAACAAGCCCAACCCGATCAACAAGAGTCCCGTCACCGCGCCTCCACGGAACGCCACGGTGAGCGCGGCATTCATTCCATTATGGGCAGCCTGCGCCGTACGAACGTTCGCCCGCACCGCGATGACCATTCCCACATAGCCGGCCAGCGACGACGCACCGGCGCCGATTAAGAACCCAACGGCAGTCAGTAGGCCGAACTTATCGGAGAAGGCTCCCGCCCCCCACAAGAGAGCGAACAATACAGCGGCAACGACCGCAACGGTCTTATATTGGCGGTTCAGATAGGCGCTTGCACCTTCCTGAATGGCCTTGGCAATATCCTGCATCTTCTGGTTCCCGGCATCGAGTTTGAACACCCAGATGGCCAGATACAGGCCGTAGGCAATGCCGGTCACCGCCGCTATCAATGCAAACGTAATGATGACTGAGTCGCTCACAGTGCTCTCCTCCCAATGAATTCAAGGGCTCTTTATGTCACACGGTTCCCTCTGGCTTCAACCCATCAAAAGTACGTGTGGGGGGAAAACCGCGGGGTGGTGCAGGCTTAGTCTTGCAGCTAACTAGCCGAAAAGTTGCGCCATTCTATACGGGTGAGGGGAAGGGATCAAGATGAAAAGAGGAGAAACCCGTGTTGGTTCTTCGCCCCCGGAACATGCGCGCTGAGGAGGGCATATTCAGCGGGTTCAATCGAACCGGCAGCCGATATCCGGATAACCCTCGCTCCGCCCCTTTAGTTCAGCTGAGCCATAACCGATAACGATAGTCGAACGCCTCTTCAACCAGGTGTAGACACGTAACATAGAGGAGTGCACGGTGATGGCCTCGGCGCATGAGCTCGTCCAATCTTGCTCAAACCTCTTCACCCTCCCAGAAATCTACCTCCGCGTTCGCGATGTCGTCGACAATCCAGAATCGACCATGGACGATCTGGCCAATGCCCTGAAATTCGATCCGGCCATCTCCGCGCGTCTCCTGAAAATTGTGAACAGCCCCCTCTATGGATTTCCTAAGCAGATCGATAACATCGCTCGAGCCGTCACCCTACTCGGCATGCAACCCGTCAGTGACTTAGTCGCCTCCACCACTATCGGACAAACATTCACGGGAATGACTGCAGACCTCATGGACCTCCCGGCCTTTTGGCGGAAGAGCGTGCGTTGTGCCTTACTGGCACGTAAGATTGCTCAAGCGATCGATGTCGAAGAAGGCGAACGCTTCTTTATCGAGGGCCTGCTCCGGGACATCGGCCACTTGGTGCTCTATCAAACCATTCCGCAACGGGCACAGTCCGCCCTAGTCGAAGCCGGATATCTCGGGTCACCGCTCGCCGAAGTGGAACAATCGAGCATCGGATACGACTTCACCGAAGTCGGCGCGGAACTGATTCGTGTCTGGGGCATGCCAACCCAGATCGAGCAGGCCATTCGCCATCAACTGAGCCCGAACCAAGCCGGCGAATTCGCTCTCCATGCATCGATTGTTCACCTCGCTGGAGCTCTTGCCGATTATGCAGAATTAGAACCGGCCCAGGCTGGTCGGCTTCCTGCCTGTGATCCGTTTGCGATCTCCTGCACACGATTCAATAGGGACACATGCCCCACTCTGCTCAAAGAAGCCCAAGAACAGCTTCAGGACGCCCTCGCCTGTATATACCCCTTGGCGATGGCGGCGTAGCCCACGGCCAGTTAGAATGATGCCCCGCTCAGATGTCTTCATGTGCAGAGACACTCAGCATGTTATAGCGAGGATCATCCCCTCCGGATCGAATCAAACTGAATGTTTCTCCGCAAACCTGCGTGCTGGTTTGCGGTTCAAAAAGAGAGTTGCTATAGTGCGCGGCAGAGGAAATGACCATGGGGATGGCACCGGATTATATTTTGGTGGAGGGACAGCAATTCAGCAAAGCGAAGCTGTCGTTGGACAACCACGTCTACAAAAACTGTGTGATCGATGACTGCGACATCTATTTCAGCGGCGGACAATACGAGTTGCTCGACACCCACATTACCAATTCACGCCTCATCCTCAACCACCCCGCCAAAGGCATGTACAACGCCGTTCAGATATTTAAGATGAAGTCCCCTGGCTCCAGCATCGTCGCCGAATAATTCGTGAAAGGTAAAATGTGAAACGCAAAAGGCATCCTGAAGCTAGGCTATTGGAAACCCTCGTCTCTATAACGTTTCACCGCTCACCTTTCACGTTTTACGCATGAGCGGTCACTTCGTGACCGCGACATTCTCCACGTACTTGACGATCTCGATCGGCTGAAAGACCGGGTCTTGGGATCCTTGGGAAGATTCAGCTTCGACGCGCTGTAGGAATGAGGCAGTCCCGGTGATGGGTGCGTAGTTCAGGGTCGCCTCAACATCGAACGTCTTGGTGTCTTTCGGCGTAGGAAACGTAAAGATCTCGACACGCGTTTCTTCCGGTTTCAAGACTGTGTCCTCGATCACTTTGACTGCATCAAAGTCGAAGCTCGTCTTCTGGCCATTGGCATCCTGATAGACTCGGCCATAGATGCGCTTGTCCGTAAACACGGTCTTTAGATTCTTCCCTTTGATATCCAGATCCAACACCACGGTCGCCCAGGCTGGATGGGTGGTCGGCAGATTGTGCGGAACGAGACTCTGCACCTTCACGGTGATCGTCGTTTTTTCACCCTCGACTTTCGTTGTGACGCCCAGCTTGGCCGCCTCTTGGCGAAGCTTGCCGATACGACCAGGGAAGCTGTGGTTGGCGGTTCTTCGCTTCTTCTCGCCATTGGCCGACTCGCCGACTTGCTCCGGCATGTGACAGGTCTGGCACTCTTTGCCTGACTTCACCGCCTTACTCTGATCCCAGTTTCCCAGCAGGTCGTTGGCCTTCCCTAGGCCGGCGGCGGAGGGAACCGACTGATGGCAATTGAGGCAGAGGTCGGACTTTTGAAACAACCCCAACTCCATCGACTGATGCGCCCGATTCTGAACAGAATCCTTATACGGGCCATAGATCGTCTTACTCTCGAGTTCGTACTTCGGCTCTGGCGGTTGTTTTGTCCGATCAACCTGCTTGATCAAATGGCATTGCGCGCAGGCCACCCCATCCAGTGACGGATCACTGGCCTTGGCTTGATTGATAAAGAGCTGGACGTGTTCGGAGAATTCCCGCACGTGTGGCGCATGGCAGCGAAAACACTGGGCCTTGTCTTTTCCTGCCGGAGATGACAAAAACGCGTCAAGTGAGGCGCGGAAGGCCGGGGAATGGATCGAGCGCGAGAGCGGAGAGGTGTCCCACTCTTCAAACACACGCTCATGGCAGCGCTTGCACTTACTGGACGTGGGAAAAGCCTGTTCGATGATGCTCTGCGCCATCGCTGGCTCTTGCGCAAAGGTGCCGCGATCGAGCCAGGGAGCAAGGCACAATGCAACCACCACAATCGTTGTACCAATTCCGATCTTCACAGGGATCGAATTTCGCTCCATCATGCTGATGTTTCTGCTCCGAGGCCTAACAGGCTGCTCATAAATTTCGCAACTAACACCCAAGCTCAGCCGCGCCGCTTTGCGGCGTCGGCTGCAGCGCATTGTTAGAGTGCATTCGATTCACTCATGTTGCAGGATGTTGACGAGCTTTCCGAATGGATCACGAACGTAAAACCTCCGCACACCCCACGGCTCGCTTGCCGGCCCATACTCGATGGGCACGTTAGCATTTTTGAACCTTGCTAATGCCGCTTCTAAATCATCGACTTCGATGGATAAATCCGGGACTGCGGTCCCGGAGGCCCCCCTCAGAACCGAAGCTCACCTGAACAGTCATCTTTGCATCCGACCCGTACGTGTGGAACCAACCGAGATCCATGATCAGTTCAAGACCCAATATGTCACCGTAAAAGGCAGCCGCCTTTTTGAGGTCTGATGTGACTGTATTGGACGTGATGCGTTTGACTTTCATATTGCACCTCGATTTCTGCTTTGCGTCCTAACCATCACTTTACAAGGGGTGGCTGGGATGATCCCAACTGCGCACGTCCAACGAGGGCTTTCTCAAGCCGCGCGTTGCGCGAGCACGGGGGTCGTCCCAGCCACCCCGCCTCATTTTTTAGCAGCCTGCTAAAAAGTTTTGGCCCGGTACGTCAAGAGCCGGGGCTGCGTATACTCATCGAAAATATTTTTTGCACTCTCCCGCTCTTTGTCGGTCGCCAAGGTGGCGAGATATTTTTCCTTGAGTCCCGGTTCCGGCGTTGGAATCAACGCATAGTTCAGCACGGCTTCAATCGAAGCAGCTGTCGATCCTGCCGGAATCGCCAGGGAGAATGGAACTTTCCTGGTGTGCCCCCCCTTAATGAAGGGATCAGGAATCGGGCCTCGGAGAATCTTCTCGTAGGACAAACCGAACTGCTTGGTCTCTTCCTTCAACACCTTGCCCTGCGCATCCTTGGCTGTGAGGACCAGATAGAACTGTTTGAGGACGGGATCGCCATCTGGAAAACTGTGTGGGAGGCTGCCGATCCTCACCAATGCCGTCCCCTCCACCGCCGAAGCAGACTTGCTGGCCTCAAGATCCACGCGAGGCATCCATTCAGCCTGTAGATTTCGATTCTTGAGCATGGTGCCGGACACCACGACCCCGCGGAACCAGT
>Ga0163153_10003541_pt1 | contig 20734 bp, 16 predicted proteins | sample OliLakLV19MP6IB1_FD_148629 | JGI IMG/M metagenome (GOLD analysis project Ga0163153, IMG submission 148629) | Freshwater microbial mat bacterial communities from Lake Vanda, McMurdo Dry Valleys, Antarctica - Oligotrophic Lake LV.19.MP6.IB-1 | ecosystem: Environmental > Aquatic > Freshwater >...
TCCTTCACTTTTGGCAAGAAAGATGGCTACTACTTTGGTCGCGGCACCCAGGACAACAAAGCCGGTGTGGCTCATTTGGTGGCCAACTTCATGCGCTTGCAGCAGGAGAAATTCGTGCCCAATCGCGACCTGATCATGATGCTGACAGGTGATGAAGAAACTGCAGGCCGCGTGGCTGACTGGCTGGCTACTGAGGGCAGAGAGTTGATCAATGCGGAATTCGCCCTCAATACCGATGCTGGCGGCGGCGAGTATGACAAGGATTTCAAGCCACGCGCTTTCAATGTTCAGACCAGTGAAAAGGTTTATCAAACCTATCTGCTGACCAGCAACAACCCCGGTGGACATAGTTCCATACCGCGCCCGGAAAACGCCATAATCCAACTGGCACAGGCGCTGGTGCGCATTGGTGAATATCAATTCCCGGTGCGCATTTCGGACAACACTCGTTTGATGTTTGCCCGCTCAGCCACGCTGGAAAGTGGACAGACAGCAGCCGATATGGCTGAAATGGGAACAGGGAATTATTCCACGGCAGCCGCTGAACGACTGGCGCAGGATCCTTATATCAACGCCATCATGCGCACCACTTGTGTGCCTACCGAACTGACCGGTGGGCATGCGGAAAATGCATTGCCACGCGTGGCGACAGCAACCATCAACTGCAGAATCGTTCCGGGTATCGAACCGGCGAATGTGCGTGCCAAACTGGAAGAATTGGTCAATGACCCCGCTATCCAGTTCACTTCGGTTTATGATGCCAAGCCCAGTCCGGCCTCGGTGATGCCAGCCGCTTTACAGGAAACCCTGGAACGTCTGGTGGATGAAAGCTGGCCAGGTATTCCGGTGATTCCGGAAATGTCTACCGGTGCCACCGATGGCCTGTTCATGCGCAATGCCGGCATTCCGGTATTTGGTGTGGCAGGCTGGTTTATGCGCTCATCCGATATTCGTGCTCACGGGCTGGATGAAAAAATTGGCATTGCCGAGTTTCATGCTGGCACCGAATTCTGGTATCGCGTGTTGACCACCTTGAGCAAACCCTGACTTGTGGAGTTCTGACGAGAGAAAAAATGTGGGGTGATCCATAACGGATCAAACTTGGCAGAAGCCAAGCCTGATTTAAAGCTTGACGATGAACTGGGGAAATGCAAAAAGGCTGAAGGCCCACAACCTTTCGAGCAATATCAGAGCACGGGACTGCTACCGATTAGTGCGGCCTTAACCGCACTTGGAATATCCGCAGGAAAGGCAGGTGGCGCAATTATCCATGCTGACAACCGCCTTGGTATTACACTTGTTGCACAAGGTCGCGGATGCCGGGTAACTGCCGCTTTCTTCGTTCGCAGCAGCCTGCCTGCTGTCATGGGCTGCTTCAGCTTCTGCTCTCTTCTGGTTCAGAATAAGCAGTTGTTGTTCCGATAACTCTTCTTTTTCCATCAAGCCGATTTTCTGTAAATGATGCTCTATGACAGCACCGATTTCGGCAATGATGGACGGCATGAACTTGCCGCCAGGTTTGAAATAACCACCCTTGGGGTCAAATACCGCTTGCAACTCTTCAGCCAGGAAGGTTACGTCGCCGCCCTTGCGGAATACAGCAGACATCAGGCGGGTCAATGCCACGATCCACTGGAAGTGATCCATGTTCTTGGAGTTAATGAAAATTTCAAACGGGCGTCGTTGTTCATGCTCAGTGCCGGCATTGAGTACGATGTCGTTAATCGTTACGTACATGGCGTGATCGATTAACGGTGTCTTGATTTTGTAAGTCGAGCCTTCCAGCGCTTCCATGCCTTCAGGCCGCGCTACTTGCTCGGTCATGCGAATGATCTTGGATTTCTGCCTTTCTTCTTTGGCAGCCAAGGCAGCAACGCGGGCTGCTTCTTCCTCTTCTTTCCTGACGACTTCGTAGCCGACGATTTTACGATCTATTCTGATGCTCATATTCTATAAACCTGCGCGGTGGTTTTTATTGCTCTTACTTCATTCTACAGCGAACTGTTGCAACAATTGCATGCGGGACCAGTTATATTGAGCCGGGCCTGGCTTTCTGTTTTAGTTTTATTCGGTTAGCGTAGTGTAAAGACTCGCCACTACTTCCGTGTTGGTGGCGATTCAACGGCGCTCCCCAATCCTCTCCGGCCAGTCCTGACTGAGCCTCAAGCTCTGGCCAGGCATAAGCCTGTGTATCTGTTCGGCCTTTCTCAGTTCAAGTCTGAGTTTTGGGTTCTGACCGAAAAAAGGTGTACGTCCTTGTACGATACACCTCCATTTAGATTGACGGTTCCCAAAACATCCCTGGCCGTCTCTTTATCCCTGGTAGTTTATTTTTATTTTACTAGGTGCACTTCCATGTACTTCGGTACACCTCCGTTGTTCGTCTGCCTTTTCAGGCCATGCACTCAAAACTTGCCGTAATAGCCTTCCTTGAGCGCGTCAAAAAGGTTGGCGGCATTATGGGTTTCGCCGTCGTACTCGATTTCTTCGTTGCCTTTCAGTTCAACCACCTGACCATCATCCAACACAAAACGGTAGGTGGTATTTTCCAGATCGCGTTCCTGCACCAGCACACCCTGAAATGCTTCCGGGTTGAAGCGGAATGTCGTGCAGCCTTTCAGGCCGCTGCTATGTGCATACAGATAGATATCCTTGAATTCATCAAAAGGAAAATCGGTGGGCACGTTGGCTGTCTTGGAAATGGAAGAATCGATCCACTTCTGGGCCGCTGCCTGGATATCCACATGTTGCTTGGGCGAAATATCTTCCGCCGTCCGAAAATAATCTGGCAGCTTGCAGCTTTCCTCGGAGGCATAAGGCATAGCCCGGGGATTGACCAAATGACGGTAAGCCAGCAACTCATAGCTGAAAACCTCGACTTTTTCTTTGGTCTTGCGCCCTTCGCGAATCACATTTCGGCTGTAATGATGTGCGAAGCTCGGCTCGATGCCGTTGGAAACATTATTACCCAATGACAAGGAAATCGTACCAGTTGGTGCAATAGACGAGTGGTGGGTAAAGCGCGCACCTTCTTCTGCAAGTGCCTTGACCAAATCAGGGGCATACTCGGCCACTCTTTGCATGTAACGGCTATAACGCGCATGCAACAAACGGCCCGGAATCTGGTCGCCGACCTGATAACCATCATCGAGCATTTCCGGACGAAGGCGCAGCATGTCACCGCTGACGGTAAACATCTCGTTCATAATGGGCGCAGCACCTCTTTCGCGAGCTAATTCCAGGCCCTCTTCCCAACCCGCCAGAGCCATTTCCCGCGACACGCGTTCGGTAAACTCCAGCGACTCTGCTGAGCCGTAGCTCATGCCCATGAGGCTCAGGGTAGAACCAAGGCCCAGAAAGCCCATACCATGCCGGCGCTTGCGCTGGATTTCATCTCTTTGCTTGCCAAGCGGCAAACCATTGATTTCAACTACATTATCCAGCATGCGGGTAAATATGCGCACGACTTTACGATAAGCTTCCCAGTTAAATTTGACTTCTTTGGTAAAAGGCCGCTCTACAAAACGTGTGAGGTTGATCGAACCCAGCAAACAGGCTCCATAAGGCGGCAGAGGCTGCTCGCCGCAGGGGTTGGTGGCCCGAATGTTTTCGCAGAACCAGTTGTTGTTCATCTCGTTGATGCGATCAACCAGGATGAAGCCAGGCTCGGCGAAATCGTAAGTGGAAGACATGATCATGTCCCACAGCCGCTTTGCCGGAATGGTTTTGTAGATACGGCAGGCAACCAACCCGTCATCCCGCTTAACATAGCCTTCCGTTTGTGGCCATTCACGCCATAGCACCTGGTCCGGGTTATCGAGGTCCAGCTCCAGAGCTTCGTGTTCATTTACGGGAAAGGTCAGCGACCAGGTTTCGTTATTCTGCACTGCATGAATAAATTCATCGGTAATCAGCAGCGAACAATTGAACTGGCGTAAGCGACCATCTTCACGCTTGGCGCGAATGAACTCCATCACGTCAGGGTGGCCGATTTCAAAGGTGGCCATCTGCGCACCACGACGGCCACCAGCCGAAGAGACGGTGAAACACATCTTGTCGTAGATGTCCATGAAGCTCAGCGGACCAGAGGTATAAGCCCCCGCACCGGAGACGTAAGCACCCTTGGGGCGCAAAGTGGAGAATTCGTAGCCGATGCCACAACCGGCTTTCAGGGTCAGCCCGGCTTCATGCACTTTTTCCAGAATGCCGTTCATCGAATCGGTAATGGTTCCCGACACGGTGCAATTGATGGTGGATGTGGCAGGTTTGTGAGCTTGCGCACCGGCATTGGAGGTGATCCGGCCAGCGGGTATGGCACCACGCCTTAAGGCCCAGAGAAATTCTCCGTTCCAGAGTGCGCGCTTTTCTTCGCTTGGCTCTACGTCAGACAGGGCGCGCGCGACGCGGATGAAAGTATCATCTATCGTTGCGTCGATATGCTCCCCGGTTCTGGACTTCAGTCGATACTTCTTATCCCAGATGTCCAGGGATGCTTCCTGTAGAGGAATGTCTTGTGAATCAATGTCAATCGCCTCGGCTTGAACGCTGCTCATCACTTTTACCGTCTAATTATTTGGTTTTATTTATTAAGATACTTAATTTGGGGCACAAGCCATTGTGCTCCACTTTTTTTTATGACACAAGATGTTGTGTCAGCGGGTGTAAACAATATACCCACACCCTGAGGCTGTCAAATGTCTTTGTTAGCGGACTAAAACACCCATATTTTGTTTTTAATATATTTGTTTCATATAGTTAGAAAAATACTGTTCAATTCTTAATCGATTGTTCACAAGCCTCACCGAGCAAAATTCGCACGGCTAAGCCCTTTCGCTTTATCGCAAATTCAGCAACCGATATTTTCTCGCTTTTTCACCATTGCTCATGGCAGGCTGTATAACATGTTAAATGTCATTTTATTTCAACCGGAAATTCCTCCAAACACTGGCAACATCATTCGCCTGTGCGCCAACACGGCAACGCACTTGCATCTGGTTGGTCCCTGCGGCTTTAATCTGGAAAATGCCCAACTGCGGCGTGCCGGTCTGGACTATCACGATATGGCCAGGGTCACACAGTACAAAAATTGGCAGGAATACTGCCAGCAACATCCGCGAATACCGCTGTGGGCTTTTTCTACCAAGGGTAAAAAGCGCTATGACCAGGTAGCTTATTGTGACGGAGACGGTTTGTTATTTGGGCCTGAAAGTCGTGGCTTACCCGGCAAGATGCTACAGATAGCAGGTGATGATCGCGTATTGTGTTTACCCATGCAGGCCAGCAGTCGCAGTCTGAATCTGTCCAATACGGTAGCCATCGCCCTGTATGAGGCCCTACGGCAAGGGGGCTTTACCGGCCTGGAAATCTAACGGGAATTGGTGAGGGAATCTCTGATTTATGCAGAGCTTCCAGCGACACAGGGAAGTGTCGCCATCTTCAATGTGAGCAACTCATTGAAAATGAAGGAAAGTGAAAACCACGCTTTTCACTTTCCGCGCTGTGGGAAATCCTGGATGGATTTATTCAGAGCTTTATTAAATCGTTTCGGGCTTCTGCTCGCGCGCCAACAAATCACGCAGGCATTGTTCAGGGCTCAAAGACTTGTGGATGATGCCGTAGACTTGTTGGGATATGGGCATATCGACGTTGTGACGCTGCGCCATGCGCCAGATTTCTTCAGAGGTGCTGACGCCTTCTACTACCTGGCCTATGGCGCGCAGACTTTCCAGCAGATTTTTGCCTGCCCCCAGGTCCAATCCCAGGCGCCGGTTGCGCGACAGGTCGCCGGTACAGGTTAAAACCAGGTCGCCCAAACCTGCCAACCCAATCAAAGTCTGCTCATTGGCCTTCAGTTCGCGGCCCAGGCGTAACATTTCAGCCATACCCCGCGTAACTAACGCTGCGCGCGCGTTGTTCCCCAGACCCATGCCATCAGAGATCCCGGTTGCTACTGCCAGTACGTTTTTGACCGCCCCACCCAGTTCAGCGCCGATGATGTCATCGCTGGTATAGGCGCGGAAATATCCGCTGTGCAAGGCCTGCGCAATCTTGCGGCAAAATAACTCTTCGGTACCAGCCACTGTGACGGCAGTGGGCAAGCCACGTGCCACTTCGATGGCAAACGATGGGCCGGTTACTACCGCCAAAGGCCGCTCGGCGCCCAGCAGGTCCCGCGCTGCCTGATGTAACAATCGACCGGTTCCAGGCTGCAAACCTTTGCAGGCCCACGCAACCCCCTGCCCTGGCCGTAACCCCGGTACAATTTGCTCCAGCACCTCAGCAAAAGCATGGCTGGGAACTGCCAACAAGATTTCATCAGCGCGCTCGACCACACGCTGCAAGTCGGGGTCAACCTGCAGGTTGTCGGGAAAAGTGATGCCTGGCAGAAAGCGCTGATTGCAGGCTTGTTGCTGCAGCAAGGCCATATTCGCCGCATTGCGGCCCCATAGCAGGCTGTGCACGCCGCTTCTGGCCAATTGTATGGCCAGTGCAGTGCCCCAGGATCCGGCGCCGATTACGGCAATTTTCATTGCACTGTCTCAGCCGTCACGGCGAGCACGAAGGTCTGCCCGTGGCAACACGATCAAACCTGGGTATTGAATTCGGCAGTCGCATCGCCCGTAGTGCTGCCAGTACCATTCTGCTGCCCACCTTGTTGCCCACCTTGCTGACTGACCATATCCTGCATGCGCTTGGCGTAAAGTTGCTCAAAATTCACCGGCTGCAGCACCAGCGGCGGGAATCCGCCGTCGGAGACCATGGCTGAAATGGCCCGACGTGCATAGGGAAACAAGGTATTAGGGCACATGGTGTTCATAACCATATGTTTCATCTGCTCGTTAAAACCGGCCACCAGGAATATGCCTGCCTGGGCGATTTCAGCCAGATAAGCCGTTTTTTCACCTATGGAAGCGGTGACGGTAATGGTCAGCACCACTTCCATGAGGTTTTCGCCCATATCTTCAACCCGCTGCGCCAGGCTCATCTTGACGTCTGCCTGACCCTGCTCCTGGAAAATTTCCGGCGCATTGGGTAATTCGAAAGACACATCTTTCACGTAAAGCTTCTGGATTTGGAACTGTGCGCTTGCAGCCTGTTCGGGGTTGATGCCTGCCGCTGCTGCCTGATTTTCTTCTGCCATGATATTTTCGCTCTTTAAGTTTATGGGCCAGTCCGTTGCCCGGACTGGCAAGGTCGTGGATTATCCCACCTGATCAATAGCTTGGCCAGTTGAACCCTCCACGAACAGCGGATTAGCTGTTTTAAAGCTTGGGTTTATTGACAGCGTTTACAGTGATTACTTACTTACGCGTAACCGGGTATTGATCGCCCAACCAACGTGCCATTCCACCTTTCAGAATGGCTACATCGTTGGCGCCTTGTTTCTTCAGGGCAGCAGCAGCCTGAACTGAGGTTTGTCCGGTTTTGCATACCACTACCAGTTTTGATTTCAGCATTTTCTGCACTTCAGCATCTGGACTCTGTATGCGCGACAAGGCCATATTACGGGCATTCAGAATATGTCCTTTGTTAAAATCCGCTGCTGCCGAAACATCAACCAGCACGGTGTCCGAATCGTTCATCCATGCCACCACTTGAGCCGGACTCAGCTCCTGCAAGCCCTGCAACTTACGATGAATCTCGGTCCAGATCAACAAGCCCAGCACGGCTACAAAACCACCGGACAATAGCGGGTGTTTGCTGATGAATTCTAATACCTGTTCCATTGCACCAATATCCTGTTCTGCCACAATCCTGTTCTAATGATTTTGCGCACCTGCAAAAGTGCGCGTTTTCCAATAACACCGAGCCTGCGATAAACCCAGCCGACAGTTTGTGGAATAATTGCACCCTTACCGGGCAAAGCCAGCCCGTTACAAGTGGTGACTGCCACCGCAAATTACAAGTTTTCATACGCAGCCGCAAATAATCAGCCAGGAATCCAGTATGTCAAACAAAACCAAACTCCAGAAAAAGCCACTGGTACTCATGATCCTGGATGGTTGGGGTTACCGTGAAGAAACCGAACATAATGCCATTGCACAAGCGCATACACCTTGCTGGGATCGTTTGTGGCGTGAAAACCCACATACCCTGCTGGACACTTCCGGGGAAGCTGTAGGTTTACCCGCCGGACAGATGGGTAACTCCGAGGTTGGCCATATGAACATCGGCGCGGGTCGTATTGTCTACCAGGACTTCAGCCGCATCAGCCTGGCCATCAGCGATGGCAGCTTTGCACGCAACGAAGCGCTTTGCTCCGGTATAGATGCAGCAATAGCCGAAAAAGGCACCGTGCATATCATGGGTTTGCTTTCACCCGGTGGAGTGCACAGTCATGCCGAGCATTTCCAGGCCACGGTCAGATTGGCGTCCGAGCGCGGTGCCAAAAAAATCGCCCTGCACCTGTTCCTGGATGGCCGCGATACGCCACCGCGTAGCGCCGCGGGCTCCATAATCGCCTTGCAAGCCCTGGCTGATGAACTGGGCGGAGTGCATATCAATTCGGTTTCCGGACGCTATTACGCCATGGACCGCGACCAGCGCTGGGATCGCGTTGAGCGGGCATATCTGGCTGTTGCTGACGCCCAAGCCAATGCTCACGCTGATTCGGCGATCGAGGCTTTGCAGCAAGCCTATGCACGCCATGAAAACGATGAATTTGTGCAGCCCACGGTAATCGCAGGTGCTGCACCAGTTGCGAATGGTGACAGTGTTATTTTCATCAACTTCCGGGCTGATCGGGCGCGCGAGATAACCCGCGCTTTCGTCGATGATCCTTTCATTGGTTTCAAGCGCCGTAAGCCTGAATTGACGGCATTTGTCTGCATGACCGAATACCAGAAAGGCTTACCGGTCAGCATCGCCTTTGCGTCAGAGGAACTACCACGACTGTTGGGCGAAATATTGGCTGAACAGGGATTGAAGCAGTTACGCATTGCAGAAACGGAAAAATATGCGCACGTCACATTTTTCTTCAATGGTGGCCGGGAAGAACCATTTCCACTGGAGCAACGCATACTGATACCCTCACCCAAGGTGGCCACCTATGACTTACAACCTGAGATGAGCGCACCAGAGTTGGCTGATCGACTGGCACAGGCGATCCGCTCGGGCGAGTTTGACGTCATCATCTGCAACATAGCCAATCCCGACATGGTGGGACACAGCGGCAAAATGCAGGCTGCCATGGCGGCGGTTGAAGCGGTCGACCAATGCCTTAGTGTCGTGGTGCAAGCCGTTGATGAATGTGATGGCGAGTTGTTGATCACAGCCGATCACGGCAATGTTGAGCAAATGCTGGACCCGATCAGCGGACAAGCCCTTACCGCCCATACTACTAACCCCGTACCCCTGCTGTTCCGTGGTCGGCCCGGTCACCTGAAGGCAGGCGGTGCGCTGCGCGATATTGCGCCTACCATACTGCACCTGCTGGCATTGCAACAACCCGCTGAAATGACCGGACAATCGTTGTTGGTAGCCGAACTTGAATAGATCGGTATGCAGCGGCTGAAGTTGAACCAGGCCAGTTTGGCGTTATGGTTACTGCTCATGAACTGGTGTGCTGCTCCAGCCCTGATAGCACAAAACAAAGGCACAGCATCACCGCGCCAGCAGGAAATAGAACAACAACTGGCGCAGTTGCAACAGGACATTCAGCAACTGCAGCAAAGCCTTCTGGCGGCACGCTCTGATCATCGCATTGAACAGGATCAACTGAAACAGTTGGATCTATCCATTCAGCAATCCAGCCAGGCCATTCGCGAATTGGATACACAATTGGCCGAACACAGCACAGAGCTGGCCCGGTTGGAAACAGAACGCGAGCAACAATTACAACAACTGCATATCGATCAGCAACAACTGGCTGAGCAGATCGGTGCTACTTACCGGCTGTCGCGGCAATCGCGACTGAAGCTGGTGTTCAACCAGGACAGCCCAACCGAGCTCAGCCGCATGCTGGCTTACTACGAGCACATCAATCGTGCCCAAACCAGCAAAATTGTTGCATTGCGTGAAACCCTGGCCAGCCTGGAGGCCATTTACCAGCGTATTGGGTTGCAGTTGCGGGAAATCGCCACGGCACAACAGTTGCAACAACAAGAGCTGCTGTTAAAGCAACAGCAACGTGACAAGCGCCAGGTGGTGTTGGCCAAGCTGCAAAAGCAAATCGGTAGTAGTGAAGCGCAACTCGAAGAATTTGAGAAAAACCGGCTGGATCTGGAGGCTTTGCTGGAAAAACTAAGCGATGTGCTGGCCGATATACCCAGCGATCTGGGACAACACCTGTCGGTCAGCGCGCAAAAAGGTCGGCTGCCCACGCCGGTTCAGGCCAAGGTGCGAAAAGCTTTTGGACAACAGCGCAGCGGTGGCATGTATTGGCAGGGCTGGGTATTCGATGCCCCGCCCGGTGAAGAAGTAAACAGCGTGGCCTATGGCCGAGTGGCTTTTGCAGATTGGTTGCGCGGTTATGGCTTGATGATCATTATCGATCACGGCGGGGGATTCATGAGCCTTTATGGCTACAATGAGAGCCTGTTGTGGGAAGTGGGCGACTGGGTAGAACCTGGCAAGGTGATCGCCACCGTTGGCAGCAACAGTGCCGGCGAGCAAGGACTCTACTTCGAATTGAGAAAGGATGGCAAGGCGCTGGACCCAGCAGCCTGGTTGAAAAGGTAGGAGACAAGGGCATGTCAAAACGAAGGGCTTTGGGAAGCAACTCAATAATGCCGAATCATTCCCGGAAATTGTTCGGCATGGGGGTGCTGGCTTGTTGCTGGTTGCTGTGCAGCCAAGCTGCCTTTGCCCAGGATGCAGAGGAATCGGATGATGAGCAACCTGCGGCCGTTTTCAGCGCACTGAGCTTGGATGATCTGCGCACCTTCACCGATGTGTTCAACCAGGTCAGAAAAAATTACGTTGAAAATGTAGATGACAAGCAGTTGATGGAAGCTGCCATTACCGGCATGTTGTCGGAATTGGACCCGCACTCAGCTTACTTGCCTGGCGATGATTACGCAGACCTGGATCACAACTCACGCGGCGAATATGTGGGAATAGGTGTAGATGTTATTGCCGATAATGGCCGGGTCGTGGTGCGCAAAGTCATCGTGCCCAGCCCGGCTGACAGCGCCGGCATCAACCCGGGCGATGTATTCACCTCGATTGCTGGCAAAGTCGTCAAGGGAAGAAAACTGCAGGAAGCTATAAATGATCTGGGTGGCCCGGCAGGTAGCGAAATCCAGATCAAAGTGCTGAACAGCGATGGCGAATCAACTACAAAACTTCTCAAACGCGAGGTCCTGAAGGTGCCAGCACTGAATGCCCGCCTGTTCGCAGATGGCCTGGCCTATTTCAGCCTCAGCTATTTTCACCGCGAAAGCGCCAAAGATTTGCAGGCTTCAATCGAATCCATCCAGGCCGAGGGCAATCCAGTTAATGGTGTTGTGCTGGACCTGCGCAATAACCCGGGTGGTGTACTGCAGTCAGCAGTCGATATCGCCGATGGTTTCCTGGACGACGGCCTTATCGCATCCATGCGTGGTCGCAATGCCAGCATGGAAATGGAATTTACCGCCACAGGCGGGCAGTGGTTTCCGAACACACCGGTTGTGGTGTTGGTAGACCGTGGCTCCGCTTCCGCTTCCGAGGTGGTAGCCGGAGCTTTGCAGGATCATGGCAGGGCGTTGATTCTGGGCGAACGGACCTTTGGCAAAGGCTCGGTGCAAACCGTGTTGCCGCTGCGCAATGGTGGAGGCATCAAACTGACCACAGCCCGCTATTTCACGCCTTCTGGCCGCTCCATACAGGCCGAGGGCATCATGCCCGATCTCGCGGTTCAACAGGCGATGAACCCGGTGCAACTGAAGGACGACCGGCTGCGCGAAGCCGACCTGGAGCGACACCTGGAATCCCGCGGTGACAACAAAGATGTTGCGGCAGAGGAAACCGTGCATCCGGATGAGGATTTTCCCTTGTACGAAGCTTTGAGATTGCTCCGCGGTGCCAACCTGCTGTCACGTAAAGCTGATATGAATTAAGGCCAGATCGAGCCAGCTCGACTAAACAAGCAAATCGAGCCCAATCACACTATTGTTGGTCGTGGCTTTTGGCTAACCTATTTGTATAGACAAACTCTCTTTTTCATATTCTGCCAGCAACCAGTCCGGCTACCTCAAACAGAAATCTGGTCACTTTCATGATAGTGCGATAGTATTTCAGCGATGCGATTCCGATCTGCCAAATTCCTGGCTTTTATCTGCCTGTGCCTGCTGGCACTGCAGATCAGTGGCTTGCACCTACACGCTAATCCGCAAGGATCCGGTGAGTTACACGGCAGCCATGTTCATGATGCAGATTCCGACGGGCATGATCACCGGGCCGATACAGACATTGGTTATCTTGAGTACAGCTCTGGCTGGGTAAAACCCCTTCCTTTCCTGTTTTTAACTTTCGCTGTGTTTTTCCTGGTCGTCAATTACTGTCGGCGCATCTGGGCACCTGTCTACTCGAATTTCCTCCACAGAAGTTATTTGCGCTGGCGACCACCGCTACGCGCACCTCCTCCCTTAGTTTCCTGATTTTTCCTGATTAGATCTGTGAGCGCCTGACGGCTGCTCATCTTATTCATTAGTCATTACTCTACCCATGGCGCTTCATTGCGCAACGGCAGACCAATTTTATGTTGATATCAACTTATCGCCTCGCGAGCAGTTTCATTCTGCTTTCACTTTTGCACTTACCTGCCTATGCCATTGCCGCCTCTGCGGAGGCTGCAGCAGCAAGGTCCATAACTCTTGACCAAGCCATTGCAGAGACTCTGGAGCGTAACCCCCGGCTGCGGGCGTCAGGCTTTCAACAGGATATTGAACGTGGTCGTATTCAGCAGGCCGGTCTGACACCTAACCCGGAACTGATCGTGACCGTCGATGACGCATTAGGCACAGGCGAATACCAGGGCTTCAGCAATGCGGAAACCACCATCAGTCTTGGCTGGGTGTTTGAGCGCAAGCTACCGGATCATCGTGTCTCTGCTGCACAGGCCAGTGAATCAGTGTCAGCAGTGGATATTGAAATTCTCCGGGTAGATACCGCAGCAGAAACTGCCCGTCGGTTCCTTACGCTTATGGCCGATCAGGCTCGCACTCAAACGGCAACTGATGCCGTTGAACTGGCAGAGATGACGGTGCAGGTAGTGCAGCAGCGCGTTGAAGTAGGCCGTTCTCCCAATGCCGACCTGGCTCGAGCCCGAGCCGGGCTGTCCTATTCCCGCCTGGCACTGGATGACAACGAGCATGAACTTCAAACATCACGTCACCGGCTGGCAGCGCAATGGGGACTGACCGCGCCCGATTTTGCTCGCGCCGCAGGAGATCCTTACATCTTGCCGCAAGTCGTTCCGTTTCAGACCCTGCAACAGCAAGCCGAACAAAACCCTGAGATCAGTCGTTATTTGGCACGCCAGCGTCTGGACGAGGCAAAACTTCACTTGGCTGAGGCCGAGTTAAAGCCTGCCTGGAGAGGTTCGCTCGGGGTGCGTCGGTACGAAAACGTAAACGATGTGGCATTGGTTACCGGATTCACGATTCCGTTAACGCTGAGGAATCGAAACCAGGGAAAAATTACCGAGGCTCACTCCGTCGCAGATCAGACCGTTGCAGAAACCGCTGCCGCCCGGGTTGAAATCGAAACTACCTTGTATGTGTTCTACGCAGCATTGCAGCACAGCCTGCACCGCGCCAACACGCTGCGCAATGATGTATTGCCACAGATTGAATTAGCGCTAACCGAAACAAAGTCCGCCTACGAGCGCGGGCAGTACAGCTATTTCGACTGGCGAGCCGTACAGGCAGAGCTGATCAGTGCACAGGATGCATTGATTGACGCCAGCGTTGATGCGCACCGGAATGTCATTGAAATTGAACGCCTCACCGGCGTTCGTTTCGCTCAAACGAGAACTGCACCATGAGAACAAACACCATTAGGATCCAGAACCTGCTTTTATTGATTGCTGGTTGTTTTGTAATTTCCTCCTGCAGCCCTGAGATTTCGGGAACGAATCCTAGCGCACCGGAACACGGTGCACCCACTGCAGACTACGAAAAAGGACCGCACGGCGGGCGCCTGTTGCGAAGCGGCGACTTTGCTCTGGAGTTGGCGATTTTCGAAACCGGTGTTCCACCCGAGTTTCGAGCCTGGGTTAGCTCGGCTGGTAAACCGGTAGATGCGCAGAAAGTAGACCTCGGAATACGGCTCACCCGACTGGGGAACGTGGTTGACCAGATCGGGTTTAAGGCGGAGGACGATTACCTTCGTGGCGACCAGGTCGTTTACGAGCCGCATTCTTTCGTGGTGTCCATCGACGCGATTGCTGACGGCAAAAAGCACCACTGGGAATACGATAATTTCGAAGGGCGGACTCAAATCGTTTCGGCCGTTGCTGAAGCATTCGAACTCGAAACCGGAATTGCGGGCCCTGCGGTTATTCACGAAACCATCGAGGTGTATGGGCTTATCGAGCCAAACGCCGATCGCATTGGCGTAGTCAGAGCGCGCTTCGACGGCCTGATCAAGGCGGTCTCGACCTCGTTGGGCGAAAGCGTGAAAGCTGGCCAGCCCTTACTGAGTGTTGAGAGTGACGAGAGCCTGAAGAGCTACGTGGTCACAGCACCCATCAGTGGCATCATCACCGAGCGAAACGCCAGTGCCGGTGAACCGACTGCCGGCCGGTCGCTGTTTACCATTGTCGACCCCTCTACCGTATGGGTGAATCTGGCCGTATTTCCCTCCGATCTTGCACGAGTCCAACCGGGCACTCCCGTAACCGTGTTTCCGCCAGGTGGCTCTGAGCCGGTGAGCAGCACCATTGACCGCATCAATATTGTGGCCGAAATCAATCAGGCAGTGATGGCACGGGTTGTACTGGACAACACCGCCGGGCGATTCTTCCCGGGCTCTTATGTCCAGGCGCAAATTCAGGTTGCCGAATATTCTGTTCCGCTGGCAGTGAAACGCGATGGCCTGCAAAGCTTTCGCGATTTCACGGTCGTGTACGCACAGGTCGGTGATGAGTACGAAGTCCGCATGCTGGAGCTTGGGCGACAAGACGGAGAATGGATAGAAGTGCTTTCTGGTCTTGAGCCAGGGACGCGTTATGTCACTTCCAACAGCTATCTCGTCAAAGCCGACATCGAAAAGTCCGGCGCATCACACGACCATTGAGGACATAACATGCTTGATTACATACTGACGTTCTCGCTGGCTCGCCGCGGCATTGTGCTGGCCGGCGTCGTGGTTCTGATATGTCTGGGTTTGTGGAACTTTACCCGTTTGCCGATTGATGCCGTGCCAGATATCACCAACGTACAAGTTCAGGTTAATACGGCCGCTCCGGGTTACACGCCTTTGGAAGTGGAGCAGCGGGTCAGTTTTCCGTTGGAAAATGCCATGTCCGGTCTGCCGAAACTGAACTATTCCCGATCAGTGTCCCGCTATGGCTTGTCGCAAATAACGGTAGTTTTCGAAGACGGCACCGACATCTATTTTGCCCGTCAACTGGTGGGAGAGCGGCTCAATGCAGCCCGCTCCAACCTGCCCGCCAATGTTGAACCTGCCTTGGGCCCCATTGCCACCGGGCTGGGTGAAATTTTCATGTTCACCGTGGACGCCGAACCGGGTGCCTTCAACCTCGATGGCTCCAAGATAACGCCTACGGATTTACGTTCAGTTCATGACTGGATCATTCGCCCACAATTGCTGCGTGTCCCGGGCGTGGTGGAAGTTAACCCGATTGGTGGCTTCAAAAAGCAAATTCTGATTGCACCTGACCCCGCCAGGTTATTGGCCCATGGCCTGACCTACAGCGATGTATTGAGCGCGGTTGAGCAAAACAATGACAATCGTGGTGCAGGTTTTATTGAACACAACGGCGCCCAATGGCTGATGCGGGTTCCCGGGCAGGCTGAAAGTCTTCAGGACCTCGGTGAAATCGTCGTACAACAGCAACAGGGCGTGCCCATTCGGGTCAAAGACCTGGCCGAAATTTCGTTGGGGAAAGAACTTCGATCGGGTGCAGCAACACAGAATGGCCGCGAAGTCGTTATGAGCACCGTTTTCATGCTGATCGGCGAGAACAGCCGGACGGTGGCCAAAGGCGTCGCAGAAAAACTGCAGGAAGTGCAGGAAAGCCTGCCTGCGGGGATTACTGCTACTGCCGTGTACGACCGGACCAGACTGGTTGAACAGACGCTGACAACGGTCCAGACCAACCTGATCGAAGGGGCGCTGCTGGTCATCGCCGTTCTGTTTCTGTTTCTGGGGAACATACGTGCCGCTTTACTGACCGCCGCGGTGATTCCAGTAGCCATGCTCATGACGATTACGGGAATGGTTCAAACCAAGGTAAGCGCCAATTTGATGAGTCTGGGAGCGCTGGATTTCGGTCTCATCGTTGATGGCGCGGTCATCATTGTCGAGAATTGCCTGCGACGATTGTCCGAAGCCAGCAAGAATGGTGAAATGTCGGCCAACGATCGGCTGGCGGTGGTCTCCGCTGCCACCCGTGAAGTGATCCGCCCGGCACTGTTTGGCGTATTCATCATCACGGCCGTTTACATGCCCATCTTCGCTCTCACTGGAGTGGAAGGAAAGATGTTCCACCCCATGGCCATCACGGTGGTTATCGCTCTGATCAGCGCGATGATTCTGTCGGTGACTCTGGTTCCTGCCGGTATTGCCCTGCTGTTTCGTAAGCCCATCAAAGATCACGACAATCTGATTGTCCGCTCAGCTCGTTCGCTTTACCGGCCCTTGCTAAAAACGGTTATCCGGTTTCGCTGGAGCGTCGTGTTCGCTGCGCTGGTGCTGGTGGTAATTTGTGGTTTTCTGACCACGCGATTGGGCTCGGAATTCATCCCCAACCTGGACGAGGGTGATATTGCCATGCACGCGCTGCGCATTCCTGGAACTTCCTTGAAACAGGCCGTAAGCCTGCAGGAGCAACTGGAACTCGCGATCCGGAAGCTACCCGAAGTCGAAAGGGTATTTAGCAAAATTGGAACAGCAGAAGTGGCAACGGAAGCCGTACCACCCAGCGTAGCCGACAACTTCATCATTTTGAAAGCGCGCGAGGAGTGGCCCGATCCTGACAAGCCCAAGTCCCAGTTGGTCGCAGAACTTGAAGCCCTTGTAAGCCCTATTCCAGGAAATCGTTATGAGTTCCTGCAACCCATCCAGATGCGCTTCAATGAATTGATTGCCGGCGTCAGAGCGGAATTGGCCATCAAGGTATTTGGCGATGATTTTGATCAACTGATCAGCATTGGTGATGAAATCGAAAACGCACTTGCTGCTGTACCCGGCGCGGCAGATGTGGCGGTCGAGCAGGCTACCGGCCTACCGGTCTTGACGATAGCGCCCGATCGACAGACGCTCGCTCGCTATGGTCTCAGCATCATGCAGGTGCAGGACTTGGTTGCCACGGCCTTGGGCGGCACAGTGGCCGGGCAGTTTTACGAGGGAGACCGTCGTTCTGATATTGTCGTGCGACTGCCTGAAGCTCTGCGTTCAGATACGGACTGGTTGGGCAATTTGCCTGTGACACTTCCGGCTGGAGGATTCGTGCCACTGGGAGAGTTAGTGAGTTTGCACCTGGAAACGGGCTATAACCAGATTTATCGGGAAAACGGCAAACGCCGAATCGTGGTGACCGCAAACGTCAGGGGTAGAGACCTTGGTTCCTTCGTTCAGGACGTGTGGCGTGAAGTTCAGGCGCGAGTGGAAATTCCGCCGGGTTATTGGGTTGAATACGGAGGGACGTTCCAACAATTGGAATCAGCTTCCCGCCGCCTGGCGTTTGTTGTGCCAGCAACCCTGTTGCTGATATTGGGTCTGCTGGTATTGGCTCTGGGCTCAGTGCGGGACGCGGGAGTCATATTTACCGGCGTTCCGCTGGCATTGACGGGTGGAATCATGGCGCTGTTGTTGCGGGACATTCCCTTTTCAATATCCGCTGCGGTCGGGTTTATTGCCCTGTCCGGTATCGCGGTCCTCAATGGATTGGTTATGGTTTCGTTCATTCGGGATCTGCGTGCCCATGGCAAATCGTTGGATGATGCCCTTATCGAAGGCGCTATCACGCGGCTCAGGCCGGTCCTGATGACGGCTTTGGTGGCTTCGTTGGGATTTGTGCCCATGGCGCTTAACACTGGTATCGGCACCGAAGTCCAACGTCCACTGGCAACAGTGGTAATCGGCGGAATCATCACTTCTACTTTACTGACACTCTTTGTTCTTCCGGCGCTATATAGAATCGTGCACTCACGGGATCACAGAGCCAAAAAAACACGGCGAGCCAAGTTGCAAAAGCAAGCCGAATAACTCTGCACGAGCCAAACATCATGACAGTTACCGAATCCAACTACCTCTGGAGCACCTGGCCATGAACCGCCATGAAAGCAGCCCATGGCAGCATGATCATATCTTCGGCCAGGACCAGGTTCGAGCAGGTGAAAAGCGAACCCTCATAGTGGTAATGATCACAGCGGTCATGATGGTTGTGGAGATCGCTGCAGGGCTGATTTACGGGTCCATGGCATTACTCGCCGACGGTTTGCACATGGCGTCTCACGCCACGGCTCTTGGTGTCGCTTTCTTTGCTTATGTTTTATCACGACGCTGGTCTGCTAACCGCAGCTTCACTTTTGGCGCAGGCAAGATCAACAGCCTGGCTGGATTTGCCAGCGCAGTGATGTTGATGGGTTTTGTATTAATCATGGCTGTTGAGAGCACCGGGCGCTTAATCAAGCCACTTGCCATTGCATTTGACCAGGCTTTGATCGTGGCGGTAGTTGGTCTTTTCGTCAACGGCATTTGTGCCTGGATATTGATTGGCACACCTCACGAACACGGTCACTCACAAAACCAAGGTGACGACCATGAACATCACCACGACCAAAATCTGAGAGCAGCTTATTTGCACGTGCTGGCCGATGCATTGACATCCGTATTAGCCATCGTGGCGCTTTTGGCAGGGAAATATCTTGGTGCAAACTGGTTAGACCCCGCTATGGGTTTGGTCGGCGCCATTCTGGTGGCTCGATGGTCATATGAATTGATCAAAGATACTTCAGGAGTTTTGCTTGACCGGCAGGCGGATTCAGCCCAAACAACCCAGCTTCGAAAAGCGATCGAGCAAGACTCGAATGACCAGGTCGCAAATTTGCACATCTGGAGTATTGGGCATGGCATCTATGCAGCAGAAATCACCGTGGTCAGCAATAACCCCCAAAGACCGGAGCAGTATAAAGCCTTGATTCTGGCCAAGCTGGGGGTCGCGCACGTGACTGTCGAAGTTCACCGGCGCCCAGGCCACTGATCAGGAACTACTGCGCCCGGGCGGAGATATTGGGAACGGCGTGACTTTTTCACCGGACTCGCGATCCCGGATCATGCATTTGCCGCGCTTTTCCACTTCTTCGATGCGAACAATACTTTGCAAAGGCAGATGTAAAACCCGTGCACCGGAAAACTCCTGGCGCATTTTTTCCTCGGTAGGATCTATCACCAGGCCTTCACCGGTTTCAAACACCAGGTCTGTTACTTCAATAAATCCCCATATGCCACTGCTGCCCACACTTTCACTGAACAGCTCATAAACTTTGCCGTGGTTGAAAAAAATGACTTTGTACAAGGGCTTTTTACGTGCCATTTGTGTTTTAACTCACTGCTGTGCAGGGCTTACACCCTAAACTGCCTTAATGCCCGGTACAACAGCATAAGGCTGAGACCGAGTGCGAAACCTGCCAGGTGGTTCCACCAAGCCACTGCTGCATTAATGGGGCCGAAAACGGTATAAAGCAACTGCAGGGTAAACCAGGATCCGATCACCAGCAGTGAAGGCACCTGGGCAAATTGCAAATAAAGCCCCAGCGGCAGGAACAGACCAATCTGTCGCGACGGCAGCAACCCCAGGTAACAACCCACCACTGTTGACACTGCACCACTGGCACCGATGATCGGAGTATCCAATTGACCCTGACCAAGCGCCACGCTGATATTGGCCAGTGCACCTCCGGCGATGAAAATCAGCAAAAACGAAACCGACCCCAGACGACTTTCCAGCGGCAGGCCAAATACCCACAGATAAGCCAGGTTGCCAGCCAGGTGAACCCAGTTGGCGTGCACGAATATCCCGGTGAGTGCCGTGATGGCTGGATAATTCCACCAACCGCGCGGTGCAGAATGAATCAGCTCTGATAATGCTTGCGGATTCATGCCCAGCATATTGATCAGCGCCTGTTGCAACATCGGGCTGGACAAGGAATACAGGCTGAGCATCACCAGGCACAACAGGGAGATACTGACGATGGCATAGGGCTTGGTGGGGCCTGCCGCCGACCAGTTTGTAACGATGCCAGTATGAGATGAGCCCGCCAAGATCAGCTCTTGAGGTAGAAACGATAATTCCTGTAGTTGAAGACAGCCCGGTCGCGCTGGATTTCCTCCAGCAGCAAACCATTGGACAATTCCTCTCCTTCGCGCAGGCGTTCACCATTCATCAACACAAAGCGGTTTTCAGGTAATTCCGCATAGACCAGTACCGAAATGCGCAAATCCGGCAAGCCTTCACGCATTTTTTCGGGAACCTGCCAGTAATTGATTATTTCCGGCTCATAGTCATCAGCCACAGCAACATTTGCAGGCGCTATGGCCGGTGCATTGTCTGGTGCGCTGA
>Ga0163153_10003542_pt1 | contig 20727 bp, 27 predicted proteins | sample OliLakLV19MP6IB1_FD_148629 | JGI IMG/M metagenome (GOLD analysis project Ga0163153, IMG submission 148629) | Freshwater microbial mat bacterial communities from Lake Vanda, McMurdo Dry Valleys, Antarctica - Oligotrophic Lake LV.19.MP6.IB-1 | ecosystem: Environmental > Aquatic > Freshwater >...
AGTTGTCCTGAAGCCAGCGGCGGCCGTGGAAATATTGCCAGCGATCCCAGCGATGGTCCGCTTTGCGGTCGAACCGCGCCGCGCCTTGATCATTGCCGAGCCAGACCGCGCCGGACTTTTCCTGCGTGAAGACCATCAAGCCCTCGACTGGTCCACGCTCCTTGCCGAGCCACGGCCTGCCATCCAACAGCATCTTCACGGAAACGGGGACCAGCGCGGAGTCGGGCGGGAACTGCGTCGCGAACTTCTGCGTCTGCGCGACGGCGAGCAGCGGCAGCAGTGAGAGCAGCCAGAGCGTGGATTTGAGCAAGGAGATCGTAGGCATGAGAATGGAGGCTTTAAGTGGTTCGAGCCGCCCACAGCAAACCCGAAGCAACAGCAGCGATACAAGCCTTCAGTCTCACTCCCTGGGTTTGCAGCTACCCACGATGAACTGATGTGCGCTGGGATGGGAGATGCCCTGGCACTTGCAGCTGCTACTTCGGCGCGAAGACGATGGGTTCCTCGCGGTTCTGACGCGCGCTGCGCACCCAGTCGCCGGTGTCGAAGAAGGCGATGAAGAGCATGAAGGCAATCAGGGCCATGGCGAAGGCGGTCTGGAAGTAATTGAGAATGGCTCCGCTGACCGGGCGACGGCGAATCTGTTCGATAATCGCCAGCGTGATATGGCCACCGTCCAGCACGGGCAGGGGAAGCATGTTAAGCAGGGCGAGATTCACGTTCATCACCACACTGAACCACAAGACCTGACGCCAGCCGTCTTCACTTTCAAAAAGGTTCTTGTAAACGCGAATGATCATCACTGCGCCACCGAGCTGCTGCACGCCGACGTCCGACTTGCGCGAGAAGAGCGCGCTCAGCGTGCCGGCAATCTGGTTCACACTGCCTTCGATCTGTTCCCAAGGGCCGGGGTAAGCGAGCGCGCTGGATGCACGGTCTTCCCACGAGCTGATGCCAAACACGGGGTTGCTGTTGGCGGGGCTCATGGGTTTTTCCGCCGCCAATGTGACAGTCAACGTTTCTGTGCCTCGCGCGACCGTGAGAGTGACCGGGCCTGAATTGGCGTTGGTCATGGATTCCTGAGCACTGATCACGGCATGTGGAGAATAAATTTTCGCGCCATTTAGCATCACGATTTTGTCGCCACGACGGAGGCCGGCGAGCGCAGCGGGGCTGTTCGTAATGACGTCGTGAACGATGGCGTCCTGTTCCGGTGCGATCAGCACTTTGCGCATCGACTTGCGCTCATACCACTGCGTCGGAGCCCGCTGTGGCGTGACGTGGGCCATCTGTTCCTTGCCTTCGCGAAGATACTTGAAGGCGATGTTCGTGCCTTCGCTTGTGACGATGCGCCAAACCACACTTTCGTGGGACGAGGGGCCGAACTGCTTGATGGAATGGCCGTCGATTTCGATGACTTCGTCACCCGGTCGCAATCCGCCATTCCATGCCGGTCCATTGATGTCAACCCAGCCGATCGTACGCGTCTTGTCAGCTTCCTTCACCGGGCGTCCCACGCCCCAGACAATAACTGCGAACACGACGGCCAGCAGAAAGCTGAAGAGCGGACCGGCAAAGGCCACGATGATTTTGTCCAGCGGCGAGATGGAGGGAAGCGGCTCCTTCGAATCGGGGGTCCTGCCTTCGATGGCATCCATCGGCGCCATTTGTGGCAACGCGACGTAACCGCCGGCGGGAATCCAGCCGAGCGCGTATTCTACGCCCTTGATTTTTTGCTTCCAGATTGGTTTGCCGAACCAGATCGCGAACCGGTCCACCTTCAGCCCACGCCAGCGCGCGGCGAGGAAGTGACCCAGCTCATGAACGAAAATCAGCAGGTTAAAGAGCAGGATGACTTCGAGCAGGATGAAAATGGTCTTCAATGCTTGCATAAGAATTTATCGGCCAACGGACGCACCGCACAAGATGCGCCGTGAATATAGCGGGGGTCAATGATCTGGCAATGGCGGAGTCCGTTGGGTTTGTAAATGCAAACAGCGGGAAGTTTTGGCCGGCTGGGAACGAATCATCGGGCGGTTAAAGAATGCTCACCAATCCTTGAAGACCCTGTCCTGCCGGTTGGTTTTCATGATGGGGCGGAAGGGCATCGCCTTCTCCTCGGCCTTCAGCGCCTCAAGCAATTGCATCGCCTGCTGCGGGGTCATCCGCATGGCCTTCGCGGATTGTGGCGCGCCTCCGCCTTCCTGCTGGTCCTCGCCCTTGTCCGGCTGCTGGCCCTTTTTGTCTTCTCCCTCCTGTTTGTCCTGTTTTGAGGCGTCGTCTTTCTTCTGTTGTTCCTTCTGGTCCTTGGACTTCTCCTGCTCCTTCTTGTCGTCCTTCTTTTGCTCATCCTTGGACGGCTGATCCTTTTGATCCTTCTTGTCCTGCTGCTCTTCCTTGTCCTTGTCTTTATTTTGGTCGTCCTTGCTCTGCTGCTGTTGCTGCTGGTTCAGGAGCTCCCAGAGCTTCTTCAACTTCTCATCGTTCGGGAAAAGCTTCAGGCCATTGGTCACCGAAAGCTTCGCCTGCGCCAGTTCATTGGTCGCCAGGAAATGTCGCGCGCCCTGATGAAAGAACGCCGACGGATCCTGCTGCGCGCTGGCGGTGAACGCCACCAGCGCAATCGCGATGAGCAGGAGGAAGTGCAGGCTAAGGTTGGGGCGGCTTGTTGATTTCATTGATCTGCTGGAGTCGTTGGACGTAGTCCTGCATTTCTTTCGCCGTGGCGCTGTTGGTCATGACCGGAGACATGATGCGCAGCGCGGTTTCGTAATCGCGCCGCTTCACCGCGTCTTCCGCCCGCTGCTTGCTCCTGCGCGCTTCCAGGAGCAGCCGCTGCATCTCGCGCAGCTCGGCCAGCTTGTAGCGCACGAACCGCACGTTGAACGCCGCGTCGAGATCGTTTGTGCGCAGCGCCACGGCGTTCTGGAAACTCTTCAAGGACTGCTCCCATTGCTTCTGCTTTTCCGGAATGGCGTCGCCCGCCTCGCCCAGCCGGAACAGCGTGCTGCCAATGTTGTAGTAGGCCTGCTGCTGAAGATTCACATCGGCATTCGTCAGCGCCGCGTTCAAGTGGGCCAGGGCGACCGTGTAGTTCGTGCTCTGAAAGGCCGCCGTGCCCGCGTTGAAATGCAGCCGCGCATCCCCTGGCTTCTTCGCCAGCAGCATTTCAAACCCCGCCTGTGCGGACTGAAAGTTCCCGGACTCATATTCCTTCAACGCCTCTGGAGTCGCGGCGCGCGCTGCGCCAGCCGATCCGAGCAAGGCAACCAGCGCGACAAGACTTGTCGTGACGGCTCCCGCTCCCGCTGCCTGCGGTTTGCTGCGGGCTGAAACCTTCCCGCGTTCTGGCAACAGCATCTCCGCCACCAGCAGCGCCAGCGCGATCCCCAGCAGCCACTGGAAGCGTTCATGCGGACGCTTGATTTGCTGCGACGCCAGATCGCCTTTGGGCAGCGGAGCCAGGCCGCGTTCGTAAAGCACGTTCATTGTGTTCGCGCCGGTGAGCAGCATGTAGAAACCGCCCGCAGCCTGTGCCATGTCTTGAAGCAGTTTTTCGTTCAGGCGCGACTTCACCGCATTGCCTTCGTCGTCCTTGATGAACTCAGAACGGCCCGAGACATCCACCGTGCGCAGCAGTTCGCCGCCTGACGTTCCCACGCCCACGGTGAAGATGCGCAAGCCGTCCTTGCCCGCCGCTTTGGCAGCCTCGGCCGCGCTGCCGTCGTGATCTTCGCCGTCGGTGAAAATCACCAGCGCCTTGTGATTCTCGTTGTCCTTCTTGAACGCGCCCTTCGCCGCCGCGATGGCTTCGGCCAGCGCAGTGCCGCCCTGCGGAATGATGTTCACATCCAGCGCGTCCACGCTTTGACGGAACGCCCCGTCGTCCAGCGTGAGCGGGCATTGGAGGAACGCGCCGCCGGCGAATGCGACAAGGCCGAGGCGATCCGCGCGGGCCAGGCGTTTCAGATCCAGCGCGGCCAGTTGTGCGCGGCGCAGGCGGTTCGGCGCGACGTCCGCGGCAAGCATGGAACGCGAGGTGTCGATGGCCACCACGATGTCCAAGCCGCGGGAACGTGCTTCCTCCCAGCTAAACCCAAGCTGCGGCCGCGACAGCGCGAGCACCGTCAGGACAACCGCCGCGACCAGCAGAATCACGCGCGTCTTCTGGCGTCCCACCGACACGCCGACCGTCAGGGCATCGATCAGTCTGGCCGCAATGAACTGCGCCACCAGTTGGCGTTTCACCCGCGCCGCCCACCAGAAGAAAGCGACCATTGCCGGCCCCAGCACGAGCGCGAACCAGAGAAGATGGGGATGCTCAAACTGCATGTGGCCTCCTTGCCGCGAGAGAGTCCCGTTGACCAATCGCAAATCGTAAATCGCAAATCGTAAATTTCACGGCAGCTTCCTCCAGACGGTGTTTCCCAGGAGCACTTCCAGCAGCAGGAGCAGAAGGGCCGGAACGAGCAGCCAGTGGAAGAGCTCCTTGATGTGAACGAAGCGCTTCACCTCCACCTCCGTCTTTTCCAACTGGTCGATGCGGCCGTAAATCTTGCGCAACGTGTCGGTGCTGTCCGCGCGGAAATATTCGCCGCCGGTCTTCTTCGCGATCTCGGTGAGCGTCTTCTCATCGATGTCCACGGCGACCTGCGCATATACCTTGTTGCCGAAGAAATCCACGCCGCGCGGCATCGGTGCGGTTCCCTGCGTGCCGACGCCAATGGTGTAAACCTTGATGCCCAGCGCCTGCGCGGCCTCGGCGGCGGTCAGCGGAGGAATCTTGCCGGCGTTGTTCTGGCCGTCGGTCATCAGGATCGCGATCTTGCTCTTCGACTTCAGATCGCGCAGCCGGTTCACGGCAGCGGCGAGCCCGGCGCCGATGGCCGTTCCTTCCTCGATGGCGTGAAGCTCCAGCCGCTTCAGATTCATATTGAGGAAATCGTGGTCCAGCGTGAGCGGCGCCGCGACGTAGGCCTTGCCCGCGAAGGCGACCAGCCCGATGCGGTCGCCCGGGCGGCGCGTGATGAACTGGGTCAGCACATCCTTCGCGATCACCAGCCGGTTCACGCGTTCACCTTTTAACTGAAAATCCTCCGACTCCATGCTGCCGGACAGATCGATTGCCACCACGATGTCGATGCCGCTCGCCTTCACCGCCGTTTCGCTCTCGACGAACTGCGGTCGCGCCAGCCCAAAGATGAACAGCACGAGCACAGCCCAGCGCATCGCCGTCAGCACGCGGCCCGCGCCGGATGGCCCGATGTTCGCCACGCCGCTGACGAGATGCGTGGATGAATAGAGGAACGCCGCCGGATTGCCCCGGCGACCGCGCCACCATGCCACCACCGGCAGGAGCGGCAGCAGGAGCAGGAACCAAGGATGGGCGAACGTCAGCGGCATGTATGATTTAGGATTTACGATTTATGATTTCAGACCCGGTGGCGGGAGGCAGTGGCGGCGGATTCAGGCTGGAAGCTGCGGCGATGGGATCGAATTGGGTTTCGTCCACCAGGCGGAGCGCGGCATCGTGAAGCTCGCGCAGATTGGTTTCAGTCGGCTCGTGGCGGGCGAACTTCACGAGGTCGCAGCTTTGCAGGAACTCGCCGAGCGAGAGCTTCTGATCGAGCGTGAGATGTTTGCTGTTCTGCAGTTCAACGAGGAATTCCTCCGTCGTCCGCTCGGGCGCGCGCAGCTCGAAGCGTTCTTCGAGATAGAGGCGGAGCGTGTTGGAAACCTCGGTGCAGAACTGGTTTGGGTCGCTGATGAGCCGCAGTGCTTCGGCCAGCTTTTGCTTCGCGCGAATGTGCGGAGGGATGACCATCACCTCGGCAGCCTGCGTCTTCTTTCGGCGCATCAATCCGACAAAGACAAGGACGATGAGCGCGGCGGCCAGGCCAGAAATCAGCACCCAAAGCCACAGCCACGGATCAGGAATCTCCACCGGCGGCTTGATGCCGCGAATGTCCGTGGGATTGAGCCCGACGAGGTTGGTGTTCATGATGCGCCTCCATTTCCACGCGACGCTTGCGGCCTTGCGGCAGCGTCTTGGACTGCGGCGGTGCTCCGCCGCTTTTCGAGCGGGCAAGATCGCACTGCCCCGTTCAAAAGCCCCAGAGCACTGGCGCAGTCCAAAACCTGGCGGAACGGTTCCGGCCATCGAGACCGGTTCATCACGGCAAGACGCGTCGAATCGTTCTCCCTCTCCTGGGGGAGAGGCTGGTGGTGAGGTCGGAGCTCAAACTCAAAATACTGAATCATCCCCTCGCCCTCCGCTTCTCGCGTGTCTCGAAAAATTTCCCGAGCGCCGCGCCGTAAGTCTGGCCGGTCAAAAGTTGAATCGCATCAATGTTCGCCGAGCGAAAGAGCTTCGCCAGCTCCGACTGCGCCTTGGCCTGACGTTCCTTGAAGGCATTGCGATGCCGCAAGACGCTCGTGTTCACCTCCACGACTTTGCCGGTCTCGGCGTCTTCGAGAATCAGCCGGCCAAGCGCGGGCAGTTCCAGCTCGAACTTGTCCGCGATGTGAACCGCGACGACGTCATGACGCCGGTTCGCCTGTCGCAACGCGACGAAGCAGCCCTGCGACATGAGCGACTGGCCGGCGCTCGTCGGTCCGCGCTGGCTGCGCATGGCCGTGGCGTTCACGGGACTGCTCTCATCGAGGAAGTCCGAGATGACGACGGCGATGGCCTTGTGCGCCGTGACGCGGCTGAGGAATTGCAGCGCGGTGTTCAGGTTCGTTCCCTTGCGCTTCGGCTCGTAGAAGAGAATCTCGCGGATGACGCGCAGCACATGGCGGCGGCCCTTCTTCGGCGGCATGTATTTCTCGACCTCGTCGGTGAAGAGGATGAGGCCGACCTTGTCGTTGTTGCGAATGGCGGAAAAGGCGAGCACGGAGGCAATCTCGGCGGCGAGTTCGCGCTTGGCCTGGTCGCCGGAGCCGAAGAGGCCGGAGCCGCTGAGGTCCACGATGAGCATGAGGGTCAGCTCGCGTTCCTCGACGAACTTCTTCACGAACGGATGGTTCATGCGCGCCGTGACGTTCCAATCGATGGCGCGGACCTCGTCGCCGGGCTGATACTCGCGCACCTCCTCGAAGTTCATGCCCTGACCCTTGAAGACGCTGTGGTACTGGCCGCCAAGCGTCTCGTTCACGAGCCGGTTCGTGCGCAGCTCGATCTGCCGGATCTTTTTGAGGATTTCGCGGGGGATCATGGGAGTGCGGAACTTGGATCGCCGAATGCGGAATGAAAAGCATCTTGCCGCCCAACTGGTTGAGGGTAAATTCGTGCCATGAGCAGCGCGGAAATCCTGGAGCAAATCAGGCGGCTTCCCGAGGTGGAGCGCCGCGAGTTGGTTGAAAGCATTGAACAGGAATTCGGCGCTTTCGATGACACGCTCACGCCGGAACAGATCGCAGAGCTCGACCGCCGGGCGGAAGATGCTTTGAAAAATCCCGGACGCGGAATCCCTTGGGAGCAGCTTCGCGACGAAACGCTGCGCAAGCACAAGGGATGAGCGTTCGAGTTCTCCACGAGGCTGAGGCTGCCATTGAATTTCAAGAGTCGGTTGCGTGGTATGAAGAGCAAGTGGATGGTCTGGGCATTGGTTTCGTGTTTGCCGTGGACAAGGTAATGGAGGCGATCTGCGGGGAACCACTCCGCTTTCCCAAAGCTAGTCGCGAGAGTCGCAAGGCGCGAGTGCTTGGCTGGCCCTACACCATTTACTTCGCCTTCAACGAAGACGCCCAGGAAATCAAAGTCGTCGCAATGTGGCACGGCAAACGCAATCCGGCCGGACTGCGCCTGCGTTTGAAATGAAGCGGGTGGAAGCCGGTTCGTGCGCAGCTCGATCTTCCGGATCTTCTTAAGGATTTCGCGGGGGATCATGCTGGAATCATTTGTTGCCCGGCAACGCCTTCAGATTCGAGGAAGTCAAAACCTGCATCTGGCGGATGGCAATTTGGTTGAGCCGTTTCAGTCGCTCGCCTTGCGCCCGCTTCATGTGAATGAACTCTGCGTTCATGCCCTCCATGTTGGCGAGAACAAGGAGTTGCTCAATGCTCGCGTGGTCACGGACATTGCCTTTCAGCTTGGGATTCACGTCGCGCCATTGCCGGGCGGTGCGCCCAAAGAGCGCGACGTTGAGCAAGTCTGCTTCGTTCGCGTAAGTGATGACGGCTTGTGCTGGCGTGACTTCGGGCGGAATCAGATGCGTCTTCACCGCGTCGGTGTGGATGCGATAATTCAGTTTCGACAGCGTGCGGTTGAGATTCCACGCGAGCGAGAGCCGGCGGCTTTCGTCGTCTTTGAGCCGTTGGAATTCGCGGATGAGGTAGAGCTTGAACTCGGAGGAAATCCACGAAGCAAATTCAAAGGCGATGTCCCGGTGCGCGAAAGTGCCGCCGTAGCGCCCCGACTTGGAGGTTATGCCGGTGGCCCGGGTGGTCTCGATCCAGCGTTGCGGCGAGAGGACAAAGTAGTTGCTGCCCGCCTCATTTCTAAACCTCTCGAATTCGAGAGGTTTAAAATTGGGATTGCCCAGCTTCTCCCAGAGGCCAAGAAATTCAATGGTGCTGCGGCTGCGCATCCAGTTGTTGATGATGGCAAACGGCTCCTGCGAATCCCGATACCGGGCGATGTCCGTCAACGAAATGAAGTCCTGGTTGTTTTGATTCAGGATGGCGATGGCCGTGCCTTGAACTTCGATGACGGTTTTCCTCGGCTTGCTCATGGTTTCAACGGCGCTTTTGGATTGTTTCTAATCCCGTCGAATTCGACGGGATTAAAAACGGCGTTGGTTTGCCCACCTGATTCTTAATTGTGGCGAATTTGCCACAATTACCAAACCCATCGAAATCAATGGGTTTAGAATTTAGACCAAAGGCGCGGATTTCGGGGAATCCCAACGGGATTCTGGCGTGCGTTTGCGGAGCGCGGCGTTCACGCCGCTTCAGCGTGCGAATAGGATGGATCGGTGGATTCGTTTCGGACCCTGCGGATGGGCGGACGGTGAAGCGGGCTGAAGCCCGCGCGCCGAACCGGACCGCGGTTCTGCGACCCGCAGCAGCTTCGCCCGGCCAAGCGTCCTCGAAATTCTCCGCGCTCTGGAATGAGGGAGAGTGCTGCGGCTCACAGAGCCGCGCTCCGGGTGAGGACTGGCTGGCGAGCCGGTTCGTGCGCAGCTCGATCTGCCGGATCTTTTTGAGAATTTCGCGGGGGATCATGAGTGCGTTGAACAGCGTAGCTGCGGTGCTAAGGCTAGCGGCGTGACACTGAATGGATGCGAAGAAGGAGTTTGGATAATCATTGCGGGCTCTTCTTTTCAAGATTGCGAGGGGAGAAGAGGTCCGCTGATAACTGCTGTGCAGAGTGGACTTGTTCAGCCGTCATTTGTTTCGTTAAGAAATTTCGTGCGTCGATTGCCGTTTCTCGTGATACGGCATCTTGTTTTGCCATGCTTGGAAGATAAGTGGCCGCTAAGTTCAGCCACTTGTAAGCTTCTACTAGGTTTCTTTGTGAGGGCATCGCATACGCTAGGCCGATCCAGAACTGACCTCGCGGCATACACCACCGATCAGGGCTGTTCGACGGGTTGACGATGTGTGTGAGCCATTTGATCGCTTCTACTTGGTTTGCTTCGACGCCAATGCCTTGGACGTAACTGCGTCCGACATTGAGGTAAGCCATTGTGTTCCCCATTTGAGCAGCTCGGAGATTCCAACGAAAGGCCGCAGCGTCGTTCTTGGGAACACCGAGTCCTTCTTCATACAACCGAGCTAACTCAACTTGAGCCTCAATATAGTCCTGCTCCGCTGCAAGCCGGTACCATTCCGCTGCTTCCTCTGGATTGTCGTCTTCAATCTCGGAACCGAGTTCAAATTGAGCGTCGGACGAACCACGTTCGGCTCTTAAGCGAAGATTATCGTTGCGGCCTTGCTTCTTTGTTTTCATTCGCAAGCGACTTCACGGCACCGGCAGCTCATCAAAAATCTTCTGCACGATGGTTTCGGAGGTCTTCTCCTCGGCTTCGGCTTCGTAGGTGATGGTGACGCGGTGGCGGAGCACGTCCATGCCGATGCTCTTCACGTCCTGCGGCGTCACGTAGCCGCGGCCTTTCAGGAAGGCATACGCCTTGGCCGCGAGCGTGAGCGCGATGGTGGCGCGCGGTGAGGCGCCGAGCTGGATGAGGCCCTGGAGCTGAATCTTGTAGTGGGCGGGGTCGCGCGTGGCGCACACGAGATCAACAATGTAATCCTTCACCTTGTCGTCGATGTAGATGTCGTTCAGCACGGCGCGGGCTTTCGCGATGTCCTTCGGCTCTACGACGGCATGGGTCTCAGGCAGGTTTGTGGTTTTGGCCATGAGGTCGAGAATCTGGCGTTCTTCCTCGCGGCTCGGGTAGCCGATCTTCAGCTTGAGCATGAAGCGATCAACCTGCGCTTCGGGCAGCGGATAGGTGCCTTCCTGTTCGATGGGGTTCTGCGTGGCGAGCACGAGGAACGGGTCTTCCAGCTTGTAGGACTGGTCGCCGATGGTGACCTGCTTTTCCTGCATCGCTTCGAGCAGCGCGCTCTGCACCTTGGCGGGCGCGCGGTTGATTTCGTCGGCGAGCACGAGGTTGGCGAAAATGGGGCCTTTGCGCGTGGTGAAGCCGCCGGATTGCGGGTTGTAAATCTGCGTGCCGATGACGTCGGCGGGCAGCATGTCGGGCGTGAATTGCAGGCGCGAAAATTTGACGTGCAGACAGGAGGCGAGCGACTTCACGGAGAGGGTCTTGGCGAGGCCGGGCACGCCTTCGAGGAGGACGTGGCCACCGGCGAGCAGGCCGACGACGAGACGTTCGACGAGGTAGGTTTGTCCGATGACGACTTTGCCAATCTCGGAGAAGAGCGGGCGGACGAAGGCGCTGGCTTTCTCGACTTCCTGATTGATGGCGGTGATTCCGGTGTTCATGCGGCGGGCAGTGTTGCCGCAAGCCCGGTCAAAGCTCAAGACGGGAGAGGCTTACAGTTTTGTAAGGAAGCCTTTGGAAAACCACGGATGGACACGAATGAACATGGATTCCAAAAAAAAAGCGAGAAAGAGAGCCCGCGAAATACGCCAAAGAGCGCGAAATGAATCGGAATTTTTCGCGTCCTTTGGCGTGTTTAGCGGATCATCCGTGTGAATCCGTGTCCATACGTGGGTGCGAAGAGAATTCAGATTTTCCACCCGCGTCGATACTGATGCTGGATGAACTCGTCGGCTTCGGGACAGTTCGTGGCCTTCATTGAAGCAAAATCCCACTCCAGCTTCTTGCCGACGCGATACGCGACGTTGCCGAGCAGCGCGGTTTCCGTGAGCGGACCGGAGTAGTCGAAGCGGCAGGTCGTGGTGCCGCCGGTCTTGATGGCTTCGATCCATTCGCGATGATGGCCGATGGAATTCTGGATGAACGGCGCTGGTTTCACGAAGCCCTCGAAATCTTTCTCAGGCAGCAGGACGTGTCGGCCGTAGTCGGAGAGAAGCATTCCCTTCGTGCCGATGAAGAGCACGCCGTTGCCCCATTTCTTGTGCTGATCCGGCGTGATGAGTTCGGTGGGATACTTGCCGCCGTGATGCCAGGTGAGCTTGAGCGGCGACCATTGGGTGCCATCCTTCACGCGCGCCGGGAACTGGTAGCGCACGGTGAGCGAGGTGGGCGTGGACTCGGGATTCACGGTCGGGCCTTCCGCCTCGATGCTCGTGGGATGATGCAGATCGAGCGCCCAGAACGGGAGGTCCATGAAGTGACAGCCGAAATCCGCCAGCGATCCGCCGCCGAAATGCCACCAATGCCGCCAGGTGAAGTGCGTCCAGTCCGGATGATACGGCTGCTTCTGCACGGGGCCGAGCCAGAGATCCCAGTCGAGATGCTTGGGCACAGGCGGAAATTCCGTCGGCCGCTGCTTGCCGCCGTAGTTTGAACCGACCCACACATGCACGCCGCTGACTTCGCCAATCGCGCCGCTGCGGATAAGCTCAACCACGCGGCGGTAATTCTTATCCGCATGAATCTGGGTGCCGATTTGCGTGACGCGTTTCGTCTGGCGCGCGGTTTCGGTGATGATGCGCGTCTCGGAAACGGTGCGGGCGAGCGGCTTCTCGCAGTAGAGATGACGTCCGCTCTTGAGCGCCGCCACGCTGGCGACGGCGTGTGTGTGGTCCGGCGTGGCGACGACGATGGCGTCGAGATTTTTCTGGTCCACGAGCCGGCGGAAGTCGCGATAGGTCTTCGCCGCAGGAAACTGTTTGGCGACGGGTGCGAGGCGGTTTTCGTCCACGTCGCAAAGCGCGACGATGTTCGCGATGTCCTTGAGCTGCCCGATGCTATAGCCGCCTTGTCCGGCCACGCCAATGACGCCGACGTTCAGCTTGTCGTTCGCGGAGAGGATGCCTTGCGCGCGCAGAAACTGTGGCGCGGCGAGCCAGAGACCGGCGGTGGCTGCGGTGGTGCGGGTGAGGAATTGGCGGCGGGAAAGGGAGTTCATGGGGCGGAAGATTGTGGGTAGAAAGAATGAGTGCCGCCTCGCGGGGGCCCTTTTCACTCTGACTAGAGTTTCTTAATCGACACGTTGCGGAACGTGACGGGGTCGTTGTGTCCCGCCAACCCAAAGTGGCCGCTGGCGCGGTCCTTGCCCGGATGCGGCGAGTTTGCCATGAAATCCTTAGCCGTCGCGAGGTCGGTATCGAGAATGACCACGCCGTTGAGCTCCACTTTGATCTTCGAGCCTTTGACGGTGACTTCCTGGAAGTTCCATTCACCGACGGGGTGATGATAGCCGCGCTGCGCCGCCGCCATGCCGTAGGCTGAACCGTGCGCCTGGCGAGGGTCGATCTTCGACTTGGTGACCTGCTCATAATTGTCATCCAGCACCTGGAGTTCGCACATGCCGACGTAGGCGGTGTCGCCCGTGCCGGGGTAACGAATCGCCAGACCGTTGTTGCCGCCGGGCGGGAGCTTGAATTCCACGCGCGCCACGAAGTCCGCGTATACTTCCTTCGTATAAATGGTGCCGCCTTTCTTGGGCTTGCAGGTTACAGCGCCGTCCACGATGTCGTAGTTGTCCACCGGCCCAGTCCAGCCGCTGAAATCCTTGCCGTTGAAAACCGTCTTGAATCCGTCGCCGCCCTTCGCCGCCAGAATTTTGTTCGCCTCGGTTGAGCCGATCTCGCGGATGAACACGTTGCGCCAGCGGATTTCGCCACCGTGCGTCTGGAGCTGGATGGGACCTTTGGTGGGGATGCCCTTCTTGCGGTCGTAGAAATTCTCCATGATCGCATGGTCCACGACGAGCTTGCCGTTCAGCCAGACAGTCACGCGTGAGCCGACCATGAGAATGCGGAACTTGTTCCATTCGCCGAAAGGCTTGTCCGCGAGCACCAGCGGATCTTTGCCCGGCGCACCAGGGCTGTTGTTCCAGAGGCCGCCGCTGCCCTTGTCTGCGCCGATGTTGAACTTCGCCGTCTCGGTGTAATCCCAGATTTGGACCTGCGGCACCCCGCGCAGATAGATGCCGGAGTCCGCCTTCGCCACCGTCTTGTAATCGACCAAGAGCTCGAAGTCTCCGTAGTCCTTTGTGGTGGTGGCGTATTTGCCGTTGCCATCGTTGACGAATTCTCCGTTCTGAGCGCTCCAGTGCTTATTCATGTCCTCCGTCCACTTGGCGTCCTGTTCGGCGCGTTTGTCTGCGGGCATGTCGAGATACTTGCGATGGTCAAAGGTGTCGCCGCCGCGCCAGCCCGTGAGGTCCGTGCCGTTGAAAAGCGCGGTGAAACCTGAAGGAGGAGTGTTGACGCGATTGACGGTGGCGCAGCCTAAGAGCAGTCCAAGGGCAAGAATTCCAGTGAGAGAAGTGATTCGCATAAATTGTGTCATGTGGACGCGCCTCATTAACACGGTGTTCATTCCACGGGCAACAAACTTCCAGGCCCGCGTTGCGTGAATGTCATGACTCTAAGAACGGGCTGGAACAAACTTGGAATGACAGCCCGCGACGGAGCAACGCAGGGATTCGGTGAGGCATTTGATGCGAATGGTTCGGACGCATTCCGGTGCTTCAGGTGCAAGGGAGAGCTTCGGAATGGCAGATGCAGTCAGCGAGTTCGCGCATCACGACTTCGTAAATGCAGTGGCAATATTCAACGGACTATCTGTGAGCTGCTCGATAAATTATAAGTCGCAATGCTCCCGTGAATTCTTTGTGATGCATACGAAACACTGTGTTTGAAGGGTTTTTCCGAAACCTGGGGATGGGATTGCGCTTCATAGGTGATGACTGAAAATAAATGAAAAACATGTTGCACGCAGAATTCCGTTTGCCTAATCTCTGCGCTCCCTTACCCCAGCAGGGTAAGAGACAGCATAAAATCGGCGCGACCGATAACTGACATCCCGACTGGGAGCAGGACTGATGGCCGCACCGCTCCAAGCTGTGACTTGGTAACGTTTTTGACCTTATGCCAGTGAAGACATTTAGACCGCTCACGCCTTCGACGCGATATATCACCATCGCGTCGTTCGATGAGATCACGAAGTCGAAGCCGGAAAAGAGTCTTGTGGTTATCCGCAAGAAGACTGGTGGACGTAACCACTACGGCCGGGCGACGGCTCGTGGCATCGGTGGCGGCCATAAGCAGAAGCTTCGTCTTGTTGATTTCAAACGGAACCGGCACGGCGTTGAAGCCACGGTTGAGGGCATTGAATATGATCCGGGTCGCTCGGCGCGCCTGGCGCTGCTGAATTATGCCGATGGCGAGAAGCGCTATATTGTCGCCCCGGTCGGACTGCAGGTGGGTGCCAAATTGATGAGCGGCGAGCAAGCTCCGCCAGAGCTTGGAAACAGTCTGCCTCTCAAGTCAATTCCGGTTGGACTGCCGATTCATGCAATCGAAATTTTTCCTGGCCAAGGTGCTCAGATGGTTCGGAGCGCTGGTTCTTCTGCGACCTTGATGTCGCGTGACGAGGGTTACGCGCAGATTCGCCTCCCTTCAGGAGAGATTCGCAAGATAAACGTCAACTGCTATGCGACCATTGGCCAAGTTGGCAATGTGGACCACGAAAAAGTTATTCTCGGCAAAGCCGGTCGTTCCCGTCATCGCGGCATCCGCCCGATTACCCGCGGCGTTGCCAAGAACCCGGTGGACCATCCAAACGGTGGTGGTCAGGGCAAGTCAAAAGGTGGCGGTGGATGGCAGCAGCTCACGTCCCCTTGGGGCAAGGTCGCGAGGGGTGGCAAGACGCGCCTGCGCAGAAAGTACTCGAACCGCTTTATTCTGGTGCGCCGCGACGGGCGCCCGATGAAACTCAGCTAATCTCTGAACTATGGGTCGCTCGATTAAAAAAGGTCCGTTTGTTGATTTTCATCTTCTGGACAAAATCCAGAAGGCAAAAGACACCAAGTCTAAGTCTCCGATCAAGACGTGGTCGCGCCGCTCAATGATCACGCCTGACTTTGTGGGTCTGACTTTCAACGTTCATAATGGAAAGATTTTCAACCCGGTGTTTGTCACGGAAAACATGGTCGGTCACCGGCTCGGTGAATTTTCTTTGACCCGCACGTTCAAGAAGCACGGCGCTCACACGGCCAAGGCTGAAGCCAAATAGTTTATTATGCGAGTCCAAGCCATCTACAAAAACTTTCGGATGTCTCCGCAAAAAATGCGCGAGATGGTCCGCCAGATTCAGGGTTTGCCTGCGTTGCAAGCCCAGGCGGTTCTTGCAGTCGTGCCCCGCAAGTCAGCGCGTGCTGTTGCGAAGACGCTTAACAGTGCCATCGCCAACGCCGAGAATAACAACAATCTCAAGGCGGAAAACCTTCGGGTCATTGAAGCAGTTGCTGGCGCGGCCACGACTTTCAAACGATTTCAGCCCAAGGCGCGTGGATCGGCGGGCCCGATTCTCAAGCGCGGCTGCCACATCAAGATTGTGCTATCGGATGGCCTCGACGAAGGAAATGAGAATTAATTGATCTATGGGTCAAAAGACTAATCCAATCGGCCTCAGGCTCGCAGTCAACAAGGACTGGCGCTCTAAGTGGTACTCAGACAAAAAGGGTTTCGGCAAGCTGCTGGCCGAAGATCGGAAGATCCGCGAGATACTCAAGAAGAAGCTTGAGTCAGCCAGCGTGCCTAAGATTTTGATCGAACGTGCCGCGACCCGTTGCCGCATTACGATCATGACCGCGCGGCCCGGTGTTGTCATCGGGCGCAAAGGCTCCGAGATCGACAAGCTCAAGGAAGAATTGAGCAAGTTGACCGGCAAAGAAATTTACGTCGACATCCTCGAAATAAAGCAGCCTGAAACGGATGCGCAATTGGTGGCTGAGAATGTTGCCCTCCAGCTTGAGCGCCGCGTCGCTTTCCGACGCGCCATGAAGAAGTCGATTCAAACGGCCATGGATTTCGGTGCTGAAGGAATTAAGATTCGTTGCGGTGGACGCTTGGGTGGATCGGAAATCGCACGAGTTGAGGTTTATCGTGAGGGCCGGGTTCCTCTGCACACTCTCCGTGCGAACATTGATTACGGCTTTGCTGAGGCGAGGACCGTCTATGGGAAGATCGGCATCAAGTGCTGGGTCTGCAAAGGTGAAAACAAGCCTGAGAAGGCCAAGCCGTCTGTGGCCGCAACACCTGCAGAGTTGAAATAACCGTCAACCGGACATTTATCTTAAGTTAAGAGGGATTTGATATGGCGATGATTCCATCAAGAGTGAAGTACCGCAAGATGCACCGCGGCAGCCGTAGGGGCTTGGCCACGCGCGGTAACACCGTCGCCTTTGGCGAATACGGGCTGATGTCGCTGGAGCGTTGCTGGCTGGACACCAAGCAAATCGAAGCGGCGCGTGTTGCGATTAACCGTAACATGAAACGCCGGGGCAAAGTCTGGATTCGGATCTTCCCGCAAAAAAGCTATACGAAGAAGCCTCTCGAAACTCGAATGGGCAAGGGTAAAGGCCCTCTCGAATCTTGGGTAGCGGTCATTCGTCCGGCCAATATTTTGTTCGAAGTGGACGGTGTGCCGGAAGCGCTGGCTCGTGAGTCCATGCGTTTGGCGGCGACCAAGCTTCCAATTAAGACCAAGTTCATTTCGCGTCACAAACTGGCATGATCCGTGGAGAGAGAATTATGAAAATGTCGGAAATGAAAGATTTGACTCTGACGGAGCTGGCCGCTAAGGGGCGGGATCTGCGGCAAGAGATGTTCAATATGCGGCTTCAACAGGCTGGCAGCCAGTTGGAAAAGCCTGCAAGACTGCGCACGTTGCGCCGGGACATTGCGCGCATTGAAACGCGCATGAGCCAAATCCAGAACAAAGCCGCCTGATTGACTGCCTATGTCTGACACCATTACAGCTCCTGCCACTGAAACAGCGACCGCTCGCGGACACAAAAAAGAACGTGTTGGTGAAGTCATTTCTAATAAGATGACAAAGACCATCGTGGTGCGAGTCCAGCGCCGGTTCCCTCATCCGGAATTCAAGAAAGTGGTCACACAGTACAGCAAATTTTACGCTCACGACGAGAAGAGCATGGCCAAAGTGGGCGACTTGGTGCGCATCCAAGAGTGCCGGCCTCTCTCCAAGATGAAACGCTGGCGTTTGGTCGAGGTGGAGCGCAGCGCAGAAGCTGCCCCGGTCTAACACTTAACTCTATAATTTATGTTACAGATCCGTTCCATTTTGGACGTGGCCGACAATACCGGGGCGAAGCGCGCCGCCGCCATTGGTGTGCTTGGGCGCAATCAAATGTATGCCCATGTGGGTGACGTGATCAAAGCCCATATCAAGGAAGCTTCACCGGATGGCACGGTAAAAAAGGGTGATGTTGTGGACGCGGTGATTGTCAGGACCCGGCATCCGATTCGTCGCAGTGATGGCTCTTATCTCCGCTTCGATGGCAATGCAATAGTTATCATTGACAAGGATCAAAATCCGCGCGGAACGCGCATCTTTGGTCCGGTGGCCCGTGAGCTTCGCGACAAGAAGTTCATGAAAATCATTTCTTTGGCGCCCGAAGTCATTTGAAGATTATGCAGAAATTTCATGTGAAAAAAGGCGATGACGTTGTTGTGATCGCTGGTACCGAAAAAGGCAAGCGCGGCAAGATCATTGAAGTCCAGCGCTCCAAACAACGGGCCATTGTGGAAGGAGTGAAGATGATCAAGCGTCACACCCGTAAGAATCAGGCGAACCCCCAGGGTGCCATCATTGAGCGCGAGGGAACGGTTCATATCTCCAACCTCATGAAGGCGGGCCGTTTTGATGCGCGTGTTGCAAAACGTGGTGGCGAAAAGACCGCGAAGTCCTAATACCGCGATAAATTTAATCTGGATCTGTTGGCATTAATTAATCCCAGTGTCCCGGAAAAATCCGAGGCAAGACAAAAATGAAACCGAGACTCTACGAAAAGTACATCAGTGAAGTGATGCCAGCTCTGAAAGAGAAGCGCGGATATAAAAATATCCACTTAATCCCCAAGATCGAAAAGATCGTGGTGAACATGGGTGTCAGCGCCTCCTTGGAAAAGGGCGCGATTGATGACGCAGCGAAAGATTTGGCCGCAATCACAGGTCGTAAGCCGGCGATCAGCCGCTCACGCAAGAGCATTGCCAATTTCAAGCTGCGGGAAAACATGCCGATTGGCTGCCGCGTCACGCTCCGCCGCGAGGCCATGTATGAGTTTTTTGATCGCTTGGTTGCGGCGACTCTGCCACGTATCCGCGACTTTCGTGGAGTTTCTCCTCGTCGCTTTGACGGGCGCGGCAATTACACCTTTGGTATTCCGGATCAAACCGTTTTTCCAGAGATTGAGCTGGAAAAGATCAAGCGTCAGCAGGGCATGGACATCACAATTGTGACTTCTGCCCCGACTGACGAAGAAGCCCTCGACTTGTTGAAGTTGATGGGGATGCCTTTTTCAGAACCCGGAAAATAATTGAGAAGACTTTATGGCCAAAACAGCTTGGTTAGAACGCAATAAGAAGAAGTCTGAGACGGTAAAGAAGTACGCGGCCTTGCGTGCGGAATTGAAGAAGAAAAAGGACTACGTAGCCCTTTCAAAGCTGCCAAAGAACGCCAGCCCGACCCGGGTGGTGAACCGTTGTTCTATGAGCGGCCGCCGACATGGCTATTTGCGAAAGTTTGCCTGCTCACGTTTAACTTTCCGTGAAGGGGCCTTAAATGGGCTTATCCCTGGCGTTACGAAAGCCAGTTGGTAACCAAGACTCGATACGACCTCGATTTGACACGATTATGACGGACCCCATTTCTGACATGCTGACCCGGATTCGTAACGCCCATCGGGCGCTGCTTCCGACCGTCGAACTGCCGCACTCGATAATGAAGGAGAGCATTGCTGGCATATTAAGAAAAGAAGGATACATCGCTGAGGTCAGCGTTGACGGCAAAGCCATCAAAACTCTGAAGCTCAAGTTGAAGTACCAGGGTAAAAAAGCTGTTATTGAGGGAATCAAGCGGGTGAGCAGCCCTGGTTTGCGGCGCTACGTGGGTTCCACGGAAATACCCCGCGTGCTCGGTGGGCTGGGTACCGCCATTGTATCCACGTCCCAAGGGATCATGAGCGGAACTCAAGCCCGTAAAAGCAAGCTGGGCGGCGAACTGCTTTGCTTCGTCTGGTAAACCATTTAACGAATCTACGACTCTATGTCACGCATTGGAAAACAACCCATCACCATTCCGGCAAAGGTGAAAGTCGAAGTGAAGGGCCAAAAAGTTCTCGTTGAAGGGCCGAAGGGTAAATTGAACTGGGAAATGCCACGCCAGACTTCATTGAAGATTGAGGGCATGACGATCAACGTTACCCGCCAAAGCGAAGACAAGCAGTCAAAGGCTTTGCATGGTTTGAGCCGCGCATTAATCAACAACATGGTGAAAGGCGTCAGCGATGGGTTTTTGAAGAAGCTCGAAATTAATGGCGTAGGCTTCAAGGCGGCGGTGACGGGAAAGACCATCAACATGAGTCTGGGGTACTCGCACCCGATCATTTACGACATTCCTGAGCAGATCAAAGTGACTGTCGAGGAGAACACTAAAATTTCAATTGAAGGCCCGGACAAGCAGCTTGTGGGCAAGGTCGCTTCCGAATTGAGGAGCTACTATCCACCGGAGCCTTACAAGGGCAAGGGTGTCAAGTATTCGGACGAGAAGATCATCCGCAAGGAAGGCAAAACCGTCCAATAAACAGTTTTTAACCACGGCAAAATCCGTGGTCCAATTACCATGCAGCACGCAAAAAAGAAGAAACTCAAACAATTGCGCAAGTGGCGAATCCGCAAAAAAGTGGTCGGGACCACAGAGCGACCGAGAATGTCCGTTGTGTTTAGCAACGAACACATTTACGTCCAGTTTATTGACGATTCAAAGGGTGTCACCGTTGCTTCCGCTTCTACGAGAGCCAAGGTGACTCCTTCTCGTGAAACCCTTGGCGCGAATGTTGTCAGCGCGACGAAAGTTGGCAAATTGGCGGCAGAGGCGGCCAAAGGCAAGGGCGTGAACAAGGTGGTGTTTGACCGCAGAGGTGCTCGTTATCATGGGAAAGTCAAAGCGTTGGCTAATGCCGCGCGTGAAGCTGGTCTGCAATTTTAATTTAACCCGGAGAAATTACTGTGGCTGAGAATACCAACGAAACACCCGTCAGCGAAACAAGCCAGCCCGGCTTGGGGGCCGCAAGTGCTGGTGGTGGACC
>Ga0163153_10003543_pt1 | contig 20727 bp, 22 predicted proteins | sample OliLakLV19MP6IB1_FD_148629 | JGI IMG/M metagenome (GOLD analysis project Ga0163153, IMG submission 148629) | Freshwater microbial mat bacterial communities from Lake Vanda, McMurdo Dry Valleys, Antarctica - Oligotrophic Lake LV.19.MP6.IB-1 | ecosystem: Environmental > Aquatic > Freshwater >...
ACCTTCGCCTTGAACGTTGCACTGTGTTTTTTTCGCTTCGGTTTTGTTTTCATTGGTCTGATCACTTTCTTCAGGATCAAACCCGCAAAACCATAACTTAACCTCTGGTCCAGTTTTTGGGGTCCACCTCAAGGCTCCGTCAGCGTCTCCTTCTCCATTGTCCCATTTCGAGGCAGACGATGCATTGCGTTCTCTCCTGCTGGTTGGTTCATGGATGAAATATTTTCCGCCGCATCGACGGATGGATTAAAGGATTGGGACAGAGTGCCGATGATTCTCACAAGACATGTTTCACTCGAGAGCAAATTTTTGACGTGCGTCCATGATAACGGCGAAGGATTTCAGCAGTGTGGGCAATGGCCCGGCCAGCGCCAGGTCCAAGCCCGCCTCGTCTCTCACGCCGGTTGGAATCGAGGCCGCGAACATTGCTGAAGGCACCACGGACATCGCCCACGTTCACGAGGCGCTTCAGCGCAGCGAGGAGTTTAACCAAGCACTGCTCAGCACGGTTTCCGATCTGATTTTTGAACTGCGCAAGGACGGCTTGATCCTCGGCCTGCACGCTCCGAAGGACAACGAGTTCGCGCTGACCCCGGAGGCAGTCGTCGGCCATCGCGTGATGGATCTTCTCACGACGCACATCGGTCAGTTGGTGATGCATTATCTGGAGAAAGCTTTTCGCACCGGCGCACCGCAGACCTTCTGCTGCCAGTACCTGCTGCCCGGCAAGCTCCGGTATTTTGAAACGCGGATTGCGGTTCGCGGTTCCGGCACCGCGCTGACGGTGGTGCGGGATGTGACGGACCGCGAGGCGTTCGAAAAGGAAGTGGTGGAAAGCAGCAACCGGGTGCAGACGCGCATCGGCCAGGACATTCATGACGGGCTTGGCCAGCATCTCACGGGCATCACGTTTCTCAGCCGGGCCTTGGAGAAGAAGCTCGCCTCTCAGAATCTTCCCGAATCAGCCGACGCCGCAGAGATCAGCAAGCTGGTCATTGAAGCGCTGGCGCAGACGCGGAACCTGGCGCGGGGTTTGTTTCCTGTTGATGTGGAATCCACGCGCCTGTGCCATTCCGTCCGTGATCTGGCCAGCACGGTGGAGCAGTTGTTTCACATCTCCTGCACGGTGGAGTGCGACAGCAATCTGGTAGTGAGCAACCCGCACGCCTCGACGCATCTGTTTCGGCTCGCGCAGGAGGCCATCAACAATGCGGTGAAGCACGGCAAGGCGCACCGGGTGAGCATCCTTCTGGGCACCACGGGCGGCGACAAGGCGGTCCTGCGGATCATTGATGACGGTGTTGGGTTCCCGCCCGAGGGCGCGCGGCGAAACGGGCTGGGGCTGCGCATCATGACTTACCGGGCGCAGAAGGTCGGTGGAGTGCTGGAGGTTCAGCCGGGCCAGCACGGCGGCACAGTGGTTAGCTGCACGTTTAATCCTCTCTCTGATGAAAACTGACTCAAAACAAAACAAGCTCAAGGAAGTCGAAACACCCGCGAAGCAGGTCGCCGAACCGCCGGTCAACCGCAAGCCGAAGATCAAGGTCTTGCTGGTGGACGATCATCCGATTCTCCGCGCGGGCCTGGGCCGCCTGATCAATCAGGAAGCGGACATGATGATTTGTGGCGAGGCCGAGGACGGCCCGACCGCGTTCGATCTGGTGGGGACGCTGAACCCCGACATTGCGGTCATCGACATTTCGCTGAAGGGCAGCAACGGCATCGAGCTGGTGAAGAACCTGAAGGCGCGTTACCCGGAGCTGCCGACGATGGTGCTGTCGATGCATGACGAATCACTCTATGCGGAGCGGGCGCTGCGCGCAGGCAGCCTGGGTTACATCATGAAGGAAGAGGCCATCGGGCAGGTGCTCGTGGCCATTCGCAAGGTGCTGCAGGGCGAGATTTTCCTCAGCGAAAAGATGAAGAGCAAGATGCTCCAGCAGATGGCCAGCGGCAAAGGCAAGGTGGTCAGCTCGCCCATCGAACAGTTGACGGATCGCGAGCTGGAAGTGTTCCGGCTGATCGGCGAAGGCTGCAGCACGCGGCAGATTGCCGGTCAGTTGCATCTCAGCGTGCGGACGGTCGAGGCCTACCGCGAGTACATCAAGAGCAAGCTGAGTTTGAAGAACGCGACGGAGCTTGTGCAGCACGCCTTTCACTGGGTGCATCACGAGGCGGCGGCCTGAGATGGAGGATTTGCCGGCGGGAGAAATCGCCGGTTGGTTGGTAACATAAGTAAGACGAGGACGGTGGCGACGCCGTCCTCGTTCTTATTGTTGGGGGAGGCTGGAGTTTTGCCGAAGCATGACAACGTGCTTGAACTCTCCGTGGCGGGCGGTGTTCTATCTCCCCATGAACTTCACACGTCCTGAATCGATTCTTCGCCGCCTGCTCTCCTGCATCCTGCTGTCCGCCTGCGTCAGCGCCGCGCTCGTGGAGTCTGCCGCCGGACGCGAGTATCAGGTTTATTTCGGCACCTACACCGGGGCGAAGAGCAAAGGCATCTACGTGGCCCGTTTCGATGCCTCGACCGGGAAGCTGGCTCCGGCTCAGCTCGCGGCTGAAATTCCCAGCCCCAGTTTTCTGGCGGTCCATCCTGGGAATCGCTTCCTCTATGCGGTGAATGAGGTCAGCAAATTTGACGGCAAGCCGGCGGGTTCAGTCAGCGCATTCTCGATTGATGCGACGACCGGCAAGCTCGCGCTGCTGAACACGCAGACCTCCGGTGGGCCGGGGCCTTGCCATCTCATCGTGGACAAGGCGGGCCGTCATGTCCTGGTGGCGAACTACGGCGGCGGCAGCGTTGAGGTGCTGCCCATCGCCAAGAGTGGTGCGCTGGAGGTGCCGAGCTCGTTTGTGCAGCACGTGGGTTCCAGTGTGAACAAGTCCCGTCAGGGAACGCCGCGCGCGCACGGCATCTATCTCGATGGACGGAATCGTTTCGCCTACGTTCCTGACCTCGGCCTCGATCAGGTTTTGATTTATCGGTTCGATTCCAAGAAGGGAACGCTGACCGCGAATGATCCGTCGGCTGGTGCGCTGACAGCCGGCTCAGGCCCGAGACATTTCGCACTGCATCCGGGCGGCAAGTTTGCCTATGTGATCAATGAGACGGTCTGCACGGTCAGCGCCTTTAGCTGTGACTCGAAGACCGGAGCGCTGACTCCGACGGAGACGCTCTCGACGCTGCCGCCCGGTGAATCCTTCAAGGGCGGCTACAGCACGGCGGAACTGTTTGTCCATCCCTCCGGCAAGTTTCTCTACGGCTCCAATCGCGGCCATGACTCGATAGCCGTTTACTCGATTGATCAGAAGTCCGGGAAGCTGGCCTACGTCGAGAATGTTTCGACCAAGGGAAAAGTTCCACGGAGTTTCGGCATCGATCCCACGGGACGCTGGCTGCTCGCGGCGAACCAGAATTCTGACACGGTATTCGTCTTTCAGATCGATCCGGCCACGGGACGATTGACCGCCACCGGCCAGTCCATCGAAGTCGGCGCTCCGGTGTCGGTATCGTTTGTCCCGGCGAAGTAAGGCGGCTGGAAGGTTTTGCTTTCACCCGTTCCCATGAAGGGCCGGGTTTTCCTCAGCAGATCCCCTAGCGAAACACTTGGCCTTGGCCCGGTGCCGCCTGGGGTAAGCGCAACAATGTTCCCCACATCCAGCATGAGGTTTAGTGACCCTGCACCGATCGTGCATCATGTCCGGGTCACAACAAATCAAGTCATTGGTCAAATCCATCGCGGTGATGGTATTGGGCGGGCTGCTGGTGAAGTCGTCGATGGATGGGCGGAAGCCTGGCGTTCATGTCGCAGCCCGAACCGGCGAAGCAGCCGGTGAGTTTGGCGGCGACCTCGAATTCCTGCGCCGGCATCTGAGCGGCCCGCAGTCGGCGGCGGAGAGCAATTACTGCATCGACCTTTGGAATCCCGGCGGCCTGACGGACATGGTCCAGGCCAGCGGCCTGACGAACAACCGCGCGCTCTTTGTGGACTCACATGGACGGGCCGGATTTTCATGGCATGGCGGCAAGTATGGAATTTATCCGCACGAAAGGCTGGTCGAACCGGGACAGCCGACGCCGGCCTATTCGGCGAAAGATATGGCCGCTGTTCTCGGGCAGGACAGCGTGGCGGGAATCCACATCATCATCATCATCGGCTGCAATGAAGAAGGCCGCCTTCGGTCGCAGGAATTCCGGCGCTGGTTCATCAACGCGACGAACATCACCTACATGACGCCGGGCAAGCTGGCGTTCAAGCCCATGTTCCTTCAGGCGATCACATTGCCCTCGTCGGAGGTTCAGCCGCTTCATGGCAAGCTCCGGAAAATCTCCTCGACCCGCACGGACTCCACCATCGAGACCTTCGCTTCGGCGGGAACCAGGCCGCTGGGGATGTATGTGGCGGATCTCTATCTGCCAGGAGCCAAAAAGCCTTACCGCACTCAGAGGGCAGGCCGGGAGTTGCTGGAGCCGAGTGCGCGGGCCGATGTTGCGTCAGTCAAAAGTTCTGCGGCCTTGGTGAAGGTGCGTTGAGGTCCGAAGCCGGTGCGTTTCACGCCTCGGTCTGTTGTCGTTCCCCATTTTCGATTCCTCCGTGCGGGCAATCTCGTTGACGGTCCCTGCGCATGCTTCTAGCTTGCGTGCGTTGAGCCACGCCAGTGACGCAACAGCGGTGAACATTCAAATGGCAACCAACGGAGAAATGACATGAGCGACGCAAATGCAACAGAACAGGACGTGACGATGGGCAAGCTGATCCAGGACTTCAAAGTCGTGGTGGGCGATGCGGAGAGCCTGCTCAAGGCGAGCGCCGGCGAACTCGGAGAGAAGGCCCGTGAAGCGAGGGCGCGTCTGGCCGCCAGTCTGGAAAGCGCCAAGGGAAACTTTCACAGGATCGAGGACAACGCCATCGCCGGAGCCAAGGCGACGGACAAGGTCATCCGCGAACATCCGTACCAGTCCATTGGAATAGCCTTTGGCGTGGGCCTGCTCATCGGCGTGCTCGTCACCCGCAAATAGGCGAACGATGTCCGAGAACTCACAGACGCCCGAGGGCATCCTGGCCTCGGTGCGGCGGATGGCGGAGACCGCGCTGCGCACGGTCCAGAACCGCGTGGAGCTGTTTGCCCTCGAATTGCAGGAAGAGAAGTGCTGGCTGATCTCCACGCTCCTGTGGGCCGCAGCCACGGTCTTCTTCGGCGGACTGGCGATCATCTTCGTGGTGGGCGCAATCATCTATCTGTCGCCAGAAAGCGCCCGGCCGTGGGTGGTAGGCGGGTTCGCCCTGCTGTTCGTCTATCTCGCCATCAACGCGATAGTCGGTCTGCGTCGGTCCGTGCAAAACAAGAAACCTCCGCTGGCGGACACCGTCGGTGAGTTAAAGAAGGACATCGCGTGGATACAGTCCCGGGATTAAGGGAGCTTCAAGGACGCCGGCGAGAATTGCTGCTGGAGAGCGACTTGAACCGCCAGGTGCTGCGGCTGGAACTCGACCAGCTAACCATCCGCGCCAGCAAGCTCCAGCGCGGCTTCGACTGGGTTCAAAATGCGTGGAGCTGGGCGGCGCCAATCACCGGCTTTTTTCTGGCGCGAAAGTTCAAGAAGACGGGGAACGCCTTTGCCGGCAGTTCGTTTCTGATCAAGGCAGCTCAGACCGGGTGGAAGTTTTGGCAGTCGTTCCGCCGCAACAGGACGGAATGATGACGTGCGCGGAGCAAGTCCGCGACGACGTTAGGAAACTCTGTCTTCGGTTTTAATTTGAGTCCCTTCACCTCGCTCTTGCTAATTTTTCGAAGCGGCTTCCTTGATTCTCATTCTCTCATTCTCTCCTCTTCACTTTTTCCCCTTTCCGTCCTTCACGCGACCTCCTTACAACAGGGCCTTCCAACTTTTTCCGGCAGGACTTGAGGTGGCGGACTTTCTGACGTTAGAGTCTGGGAAAGATTCTACTCATGGGACAAATCAAATTCGGAACAGACGGCTGGCGTGCGGTGATCGCCGAGGACTTCACGTTCGCCAATGTCGCCCGCGTCTCGCAGGCGACGGCGGATTATTGGACAGCTAATCCCGTCGCCGGCACGCAGAAGAAAGTCGTCGTCGGCTACGACCGCCGCTTTCTCTCGGACCAGTTCGCCCGGCGCACGGCGGAAATTTTCATGGGGAACGGCTTCGAGGTTCTGCTCACCGATCGGCCCACGCCCACGCCTTCGGTTTCCTACGCGGTGAAGGCTCAGAAGGCGGTGGGCGGCGTGATGATCACCGCCAGCCACAATCCGGCGGCGTTCAACGGCTTCAAGCTCAAGGCGCACTTTGGCGGTTCCGCCGAGCCTTCCATGTGCCAGGGAATCGAGGCGTTGCTGGACAAAAATCCCGCCGCCACTCAGGCGCTCGCGAAGGGAAGTGCGTCGCGCATCGCGGACATACGGCCTGCGCATTACGCGGCCATCAGGCGGCTCGTGGACTTCAAGCTCATCGCGCGCTCGAAACTTCGGTTCGCGCACGACGCTCTCTTTGGCGTCGGCGCGGGCTGCTTTGCAGAACTGCTCGCGGGCACCAGTTGCCGCGTGACGACGCTCAACGGCAATCACGATCCGAATTTCGGCGGCATCAACCCCGAACCCATCGCCCAGAATTACGGCCCGTCCACCGCTTACTTGCGCAAGAATCCCCACGACATCTGTCTCGTGACGGACGGCGATGCGGACCGCGTCGGCGGCATGGATGGTCGCGGCAATCCTTTGACGACGCATCAGATCATCTGCCTGCTGCTCCAGCATTTCATCGTGAACCGCCAGGTCACGGGCCGGATGATCAAGGCGCTGACCACCACGTCGATGGTGGACAAGATTTGTGCGGCCCACGGGCTCGAACTGGTCGAGACCGGCGTGGGCTTCAAGTATGTCTGCGCGGAGATGCTCAAGGGCAACGTCATCCTCGGCGCGGAGGAGAGCGGCGGCATTGGCTTCCCCGGTCACATCCCGGAACGCGACGGCATTCTCGCGGGCCTGGTGCTGCTCGAACTGCTCGCGACGGAACGCGTCTCGGTGAACAAGCTGATCGCGAAGCTGGAGAAGGAATACGGGCCGCATCGCTACGCGCGCATCGACACCCATTTCCCGCCGGAGAAGCGGGCGGCGCTGATGGACTTCTGCAAGAACAACGCTCCGGCCAAACTGGTTCGTTCACCGGTCGCGGAGGTGAAGTCTTATGATGGCGTGAAGTATGTGGCGGCTGACGGTTCGTGGCTGATGCTGCGCGGCTCGGGCACGGAACCCATCCTGCGCATCTACGCCGAGGCGAAGTCCGACGCGGACGTGAAGAAGATTCTCAAGCTCGGGGTCTCGCTGACGGAGCAGGTGTAGGTGGAGGCGATGTCAGCAGTCGCGGAGCGACTTGGTGGAGGTAGCCGTGGGCTTTCACCTCACGGATTACGGTTTCAGGAAAGCTGGCGTCGCGGAGCGCCGCTTGATTCAGGCTGGTTTCTCCTTCAAGCGTCACTTCGCGACGCGCTTGTTTCGTTCCTGCACCGTGGGCTGTAGCCCTCGGCTACCGTCATTGCCTCGCTTGGGAAGGAGTGATGCTAAAGCTCGCTGTTCAGGGAACGAGGCTGACGCGGTAGAAGGCCTGGCCGACATCGGGGACGGTCGCCGTCCGCTCGGTGCTGATTGCGCCGACGGGAGTCCAGTTGGGCTCGCTGAGCGAAGCGGTCATCTGCACCTGGTAACGATGAACCGTGGTGGTTGTGCCGGCAAATACGTCGATTACCTGCGAGGAAGGGCCGTCCCATTCAAGAACCAGATTCCCATCGTTGCGGGTGAAGCTGACGATCTTGGGCTTGGGATGGAAACCAATGACGCCGCGGATGCGATAGCCCGAGAGGATTCCAAGAGGTTCGCCGGAAAAATTCTCGAAGACTTCATCGCCCGAGCCCCAGCTCGTGCGGATCTGGATGCCTTGCGGCAGACCAGATGCAGCGTCTTCATAGTAGCCCCACACCATGACGCCGTGAATTTCCGGGTTCGCCTTGGTCATGGAGCCAATCGCTCTCGAAGTTTGGTTGGAGGGCTGGAGGAATAGCAGCACGGGATGGCCGGCATCGATCTCGGCCTTCATGTGCGCATAAGTAAACCCGCCAGGGCCCGTCTTCTCTGGACTGAACGAGGGCAGTTGAGAGAAAACGTCTGCATCGTAGCCGCGATAGTTGGCCCAGGCTTTGAGACCAGACTGGATGTCGGGAATGTATTGGCCGGTGGTGTTTGTCGTGGAATAGTTGACGCGCTTGCCGCCGGTCTTGTCCCAGAAGACAAACGAGAAGGCGTCAATGTTTCCGTCGCATTCACCCGCCATGTTCGTCCACTTCTTCTGGTTCAAGCCAATGAAGTCTCCAATGCAGTCTGGCGTGTGTTCGGAGCGGCCAAAGGTCACGTAAGGATCGGCGGTCGCACTTTCATAAGAAACCCAGTAGTCGTTGATATGTCCGGGCTGGTTCGCGGGTCGGCCATCGACCCCCGCTTCCGAAGCCCACAAGGCTTGGATGCCTCCGCTAGTTCGGAGCGGGGCGAGGCCATTGCCGGTCGGGCCGGCGTAGAAGTTCGTCATGCCATGCCGGTCCCAGAACCCGGCGAGATTGCCAGAGGCTGTTCCGAAACAGCCGGCATGCCAGAGGTAGTCCGGAACTTCCGTGAGGTATTTGTAATTCTGCCCCTGTGCGCCCGCGACGGCTTGCGCCAGTATCGTGAGGGCGAGGAGAAACATCCGTGGCTGACGAGGTTGGAAAGACTTCGGTTGCATAAAATATTCAGAGAAGCAGTTCTCGAAGTTTATACAGTGCGTTCAGGGCAAACGCCAGCGTGAGTTTGGGCGGACGAGACCGCAAGTGACGGTGAGCGCAGCCGAGATAGGGGCAATCCCAGACGATGTTGGATGCGCGCCAGCGTCTTGGACTGCGTGTGCTGCTGCGCCGCTTTCGGAACCGCTTATACATCCATGCGCTTCAAAAAACGCCGGAGCATCGGCGCAGTCCAAGACGCTCCGCGTCACTCTGGGCCAGAGGTCATGCCTCCAACCGAGGGACGGGAGTCCAATCACCCGGTCTGCCCACCACTTTCGATCACCAGCACAATTTGGACTGGGCCGCCTGAACTTGCCTCAGTTCAATACCACTTCCGCAGGCGCACTTCGATGCCGAGGTCGGTGCCGAGCGCCTTCTTGAAGTAAGCCGCGTTGGTGGTGGTGCCGCTCTGATCCCGGTAATGATAGGGATAGACGATGCGCGGACGCATAGCGCGGACGGCGTTGGTGGCTTCGTTGGCCGTCATGGTGAACGGCATGTTCATGCAGAGGAATGCGACATCTATGCCGGGCAGCGCGCGGATCTCCGGAACGTTGCCGGTGTCGCCGCTGAAATAGATTCGTTGTCCACCAATGGTCAGGACGTAGCCATTGGCGCTGCCGAGCGCGTGGTTGCTGTTGTAGGCGTGGACGGCCTCGGCCTTCAGTCCCATGACATTGGTGGAGCCGCCATAGGTGAGCACAATGGCGTTGGTCTTCTGCGCCGTGGTCAGGCTGTTGTAAACCGACTGCGGCACGATGATGAGCGTGTTCGTGCGGCGCAGCGCCTCGATCTTGCCGCTGCTGAAATGGTCGCCGTGCCCGTGCGTGACGAGGATGAGGTCCGCCTTGGGCAGGCCTTGGTAAGTGGACTCGTAGGCACCGTCATCATCGGGATCAACATAGATGGCCTTGCCGTTCCAACTGAGGAAGGTGGACGCGTGATAAAGCGGATGGATGACCACGTCGCCGGCGCTTGTGGGAAGGTGATCGCCGGTGATCAGGCTGGTGATGCTCAGTTGCTCGGCGCGATAGTAACGCGTGGCGAGATAAGGAGCGGCGGAATCCGTGTGGATCAGCGAGACGGTGGCTCCGGTGAGCGTGACCAGTGAAGACCAGGAAGCGGGATTCGTCGTGGCATCGATCCGATAGCCGCGACCGATCGGTGCATTGAGCTGAAGCCGGACCTCCTTGTTGGTCAGCGGACGAATCTCGGTGAATTCCGGCGGAGCAGTTTGTGCGACGAGGCCAGCCGGCAGAGCGGCGATGGCTGTCGTCCAGAGCAAACGTGGAAGAAGGGGGTAAAGGTGGGTGAACATAGGTTGCCTAGGGTTGAACGTATCTGGAGTCACTGGCTGGATGCCATGCCCAAAAACACTTGGCATCCTCTAACTGACCGCTTTCGGGAGGCGGAGGTTTCCTTTTGAACACAAATTTATCCGGTCTGCTTCGTTGAAGAGCTGGAGTGGGAGTGGGAATGGAGGTGAACCTGCCCGCAACTTCCATTCGCTGGGTGCAACCGGATGCGCCTCGCCCGCTCGTTCCTCTTGCCACGACGCGGTTGACTTCCGCGCGGCGTGGGATTGAATCGCCGTTCATCATGCAGATTCGACCCGCCATTCACGCCGACCTGCCCGGCATCCTGGAGATTTACAATGACGCCGTTCTCCACACCACCGCGACCTATGACTACGAGCCGCGCTCGCTGGAGCAGCGCACGGCGTGGTTCGTGGAACGCCAGCGCGATGGCTATCCCATCTTCGTGGCCATCGATGACGCTGGGCGCGTCGTCGGCTGGAGCGCGTTGAACCCGTATCACGCGCGGATCGGTTATCGGTTCACGGCGGAGAATTCCGTCTATGTGGCGGCAGAAGCGCGGGGCAGGGGAATCGGCAGGCTGCTGCTCGGACCGCTCATCGAAGGCGCGAAGACTCGCGGCCTCCACGCGATCATTGCGGCCATCGACGCGCAGAACGAGGCGAGCATCCGGCTGCACGTGGCCTTCGGATTCGAGAAGGCCGGCCACTTCAGAGAGGTCGGTTTCAAGTTCGGCCGCTGGCTGGACGTGGTGTATATGGAGCGGCTGGTGTGATGCGGTAAGGATGAGAGTTGCCAGTCGGGAACGTCTGGATAGCCTCCGCTCATGACCACCCGATTCATTCCTCGCCCGTGCGCGCCTTTGGCCTTCTCACCCTCCTTGCGCTTCATCTCCTTGCGCAATCCACATCCGCTCAATCCGAGCGCGGCAAGGATTGGACCCAGTTTCGTGGACCCGGAGCGATGGGTCGCAGCGATGCCAAGGGCCTTCCCCTCACCTGGAGCGACGAGACGAACATCGCGTGGAAGGCGGCGCTGCCCGGACCCGGCGCATCAAGCCCCATCGTTCTCGGAGAACGCATCTTCCTGACGTGCTTCACCGGTTTCGCCACGTCATCGCGGGAGCCGGGCGAGATGACCAATCTCAAGCGTCACCTCCTCTGCCTGAATCTCGCCGACGGCAAAATCATGTGGGACACGCCGGTTCCCGCCGAGATGCCGGAACAGGATCGCATTCGCGAGAATCACGGCTACGCCTCCAGCACGCCCGTCGCGGATGCGGAACGCGTCTATGCGTTCTTCGGCAAGTCCGGCGTGTTCGCCTTCGATCACAGTGGCAAACAGCTCTGGCACGCCAAGGTGGGCGACAAGCTCAACGGCTGGGGCTCCGCCACCTCGCCCGTGCTCTACAAGGATTTGCTCATCGTCAGCGCCAGCATCGAGAGCGAGTCGCTCGTGGTGCTCGACAGGAAGACGGGCCAGGAAGTCTGGCGCGCGAACATCGGGCCGGAATCCTGGCACGCGCCCGTCTTCGTTACTGCGCCAGATGGCACGACGGAAGTTGTCGCCGCCAAGAACGGCGGGGTGGTCGCCTTCAATCCCGACAACGGCGAATCGCTGTGGAACGCGAAGACCGGCATCCCTTGGTACATGTGTCCCACGCCGGTCGTGCAGGATGGGATTGTCTATGTCATCGGCGGACGCACGCCCAACGGCGCGCTCGCGATTCGGGCCGGCGGACGCGGCGACATCACGACGAGCCACATTGTGTGGAAGCTCAACAAGGGATCGAATGTTCCGTCGCCCATTCTGCACGACGGCCATCTCTACTTCGCGCACGAGAACCTGGGCATCTTCTATTGCGTGAACGCGAAGACGGGCGAGCTCGTTTACGAGGAGCGCCTCGAACCTTCCCCCGGTCAGGTCTACGCGTCGCCCGTGATCGCGGATGGGAGAATGTATCTTACGGGGCGTGGCGGACGGACCATCGTCGTCGCGGCAAAGCCGAAGTTTGAGAAGCTGGCGGAGAATACGTTGGAGTCTAATCGCGGCGTCTTCAATTCCAGCCCGGCCATCAGCGGCAGCCGGCTTCTGCTCCGGTCCAATCGCGCGCTCTACGCCCTCGGCGAGAAGTGAGCTTCGGCGTCAGCCTCCGCGCTGCACCCGCAGCCATTCCACCGCACCGCGTGCGGCGCGCGTGCCCGTGACGAAGCAGCCCTGCATGAGGTAGCCGCCGGTCGGCGCTTCCCAGTCGATCATTTCGCCGGCGACAAAAACTCCCGGCAACCGGCGCACCATGAGCGAGGAATCCAGCTCGCTCCAACGAACGCCGCCCGCTGTGGAGATCGCTTCGGCCAGTGGTCGCGGTCCCGTGAGTTTGAGCGCGCATTTTTTTACGGTTGAGGCGAGCGACTCGGCGGAAGCGTATGGCTCGCGGCCCGGCAAGTTCTCCAGGATGGCGAACGCGGCGTCGCACAGGCGCCAGCGGGAACGGGCTTCAGCGAGAAAGTTGCGGGGGCAGTTGCCCAGTTTCTTCACGAGCTGCTCGACGCTGTGGGCAGGTTTGAAATCGATGACGACTTCCGGCTCCGCCATCGCGCGCAGCGCCGGGCCGAGCTGATACAGCGCGCCGCCTTCCAGTCCGTAATGGGTCACAAGCAGTTCGCCCGTCGCCGTCGTTTCACCGGCGCGCGCCGTGATGTTCTTAAGCGGCTGACCTTCCGCCAAAGCAAGCACGCCGGCTGGCCAGGGAAGTTCCCACCCGCAATTGGCCGGGGTCAGTGGAGTGACTGTTACGCCTGTGCTTTGCAGCGTTGAAACCCAGGCACCATCAGAACCCGTCGTCGGCCAAGAGCCGCCACCCACTGCGAGAATCACGGCGTCTGCCTCGAAGTTGCGAAGTTCGTTCTCGGCTTGAAAATCTATCTGCCACCGCGCACCAGATCGCAGGCCCGTCCAGCGATGGTTCATCGCGAACTGCACGTTCGCTTCCCTCAGCCGGTGGACCCAGCGGCGGAGCAGGGGAGCGGCCTTGAGTTCGCGTGGATAGACGCGTCCGCTCGTCGCCGCGAAGGTTTCGATTCCCAGATCAGCCGCCCATTTCCGCAAGGCTTCAGCATCGAACTCTTCGAGCAGCGATGGCCACAGTTCATCCGGTTGATCCGGGCCAGTGTAGCGCGTGACGAAGCGTTCGCGCGGTTCGGCGTGGGTGAGATTCAACCCGCCGCGACCAGCCACGAGAAACTTTCGGCCGACGGATGGCTTCGCATCGAAGAGCGTGACGGACATGCCGCCCGCCGCCGCCACTTCGGCCGCGCGCAAGCCCGCCGGTCCACCGCCGATGATCGCAATGTTGAGGGTGGAGTGAAGCACGGTCTCCTGAGGAGCGGCGGCGTTGGCCGGAGAATTGTCCGAAGTGGTGACGTCAATCCCGGCGGCTGGGAATTGAAGAGGCCGTCACTCGGTCTGCTGCGGTTCCGAGCTGTCGGGCTTGTGCAACTGCTCGCCGATGAACCACGTTTCAACCTTCTGCCGGGCCCAAGGTGTCTTGCGCAGAAACGTCAGGGCGGACTTCACGCTCGGATTGAATTGGAAACAGCGGACGGGAATGCGCCGCCCCATCTCGCTCCAGCCGTGCTTTTGCACCAGTTGATTGATGATGGACTCCAGCGTGATGCCGTGCAGCGGATCGCGGGGATGCGAGGAGGGCGATGACATGGAAGTTTTAGTTCGGCAATGCCATCACCCGTTCCTCGTGAACGGCCCGCGCGCTGAACTGATGGAGGCTCATCAAGCGTCCTCTCAGGACGTCTTGCGAGAGGCGGCGGGTGCGGCCTTGGGCTTTTCTTTTTTCGGCTTCTTGACTTCTCTTTTCTGACTTCTGTTTCCTTTTGCCATAATGATTTTTAGTTAAATGTCGGCCCACAGCTAGGCTGGTCCGGCGAAATTTTGCAATAAAAGAGACGATGAAGTTCGTAAGAAGTGAGACGGAAAGCGGGATTCACTCTTCTCGGTTTTCGTTCAAGAGGCCGCCTGTTCCTTTTCAAGCAGGGCGCGCTTGCGTTCGACACCCCAGCGATAGCCAGAGACCGCGCCGCCGATGCGCAGCACGCGATGACAGGGGATGGCGACCGCGATGGTGTTTGCCGCGCAGGCTCCAGCCACCGCCCGCACCGACTTGGGCGAGCCGATGCGTTTCGCGACATCGCTGTAGCTCGCGGTTGTGCCGGCGGGAATGTCACGCAGGGCTTTCCAAACTCTCCGTTGAAAGGCGGTGCCACGGATGTCGAGCGGCAAATCCAGTCCGATCCTTGGAGCTTCCACGAAGCGGATCACCTGGGCGACCACGTGCTCGAACTGCCGGTCATCTCCGATCAGTTGGGCCTTGGGAAATCTGTCCTTCAGTTCCGCGACCAGCTTGTCCGGGTCGTCGCCAATGGAAATGGCGCAGACGCCTTTTCCTGAAGCAGCCACCAGGAGCGAACCCAGCGAGCATTCGCCGACCGCGAAGCGAATGGTTTCTCCCGTTCCGCCCTGGCGAAAACTCTTCGGCGCCATCCCCAGCATCTGTGACGACTCTGCGTAGAAGCGTCCGTTGGAATTGAATCCTGCGTTGTAAATCGCCTCGGTCACGGTGCTGCGTTTGGAAAGTTCCCCGCGCATCTGTTCCGCACGGCGAGCCTTCGCGTAAGCCTTTGGCGTCAGCCCGATGATCTTCGTGAACACGCGATGAAAGTGAAACCGGCTCATCGCCGCCGCCTTGGCCAGCACGCCAAGATCTGGCGGGTTCTCGGCGGTCTCGATGGTGCGGCACGCGGCCGCGACTTTCGCCGCGTAATCTTCGGCCAGCGTGCGTCCGTTGGGCTGGCAGCGCTTACAGGGGCGGAACCCGGCGCGCTCGGCTTCCGCGCAGGAATCGTGAAACGCCACGTTCTTTCGCAATGCCCCCCGTGTCGCGCAGGACGGACGGCAATACACGCCCGTTGTTTTGACGGAGCAATAGAACTTCCCGTCGGCAGAAGCGTCGCGTTGCTGAACGGCGTTCCAGCGTTCTTCATCGCTGGCGTAGTGGCGGGACGTTTTTCCTCGTGAGCATTGTGATGTTGTCTTTGCAGCGTTCATTTCGATTCTGAAAACATCCTATCAGCTTCACGGAACAGAACACTCCGGTTCTTGCTTTTGAATTCTGCGGAGTCGAATCCGGTGCGGTTCACGACTGGGTAGAAGTAGTGGGGGTGCCGGTTTCCGAACCGGCTTAATGCGAACTTCAACGAAACAAGCCGGTTTGGATACCGGCGCTCCTGGGCACGGATGAAAATCTCCTTCCTATTTTATCCCGAACGGCCGGCGCACGTTGGAGTTCGTCAGCCGGCGCTGGACGCCATCAAACAGATCCACCTCGAACGCTTTGCCAATGTTGTTTCCGGCCAGGTCTTCAATCGTCGTCTGCACCAGCACGGTATGCGGTCCGGCGGTCCACGGACGCGACGGCATGAAGTTCCAGCGACGTTCCTGTTCGTCGAGGACAGGCTCGCCGGGCACGAGTTCGCCGGCTGCGGTGACGACGCGAATCATCCGCTGCGCCAGCGCGTGATCCATCGGTTCGGGGAACGAGAGGACGAGGGCGTTGGTCGAACCGCGCTTCGGCAGCGTCATCTTCCACTGACTTGGATCGGGCGGTTCGCGATCCGGCGGGCCGACGCGGAATGATTTCCGAAACGTCTCCTTCAGCGCGGTGCCGGTGGCGTCCGTCCAGGCCTGGTCGATCACCAGCGTGAAGCGTTTGCCGGATTCCATAGCTCCTCGTCGATTTCCAGGAAAGGCAGCTCGACATTCTGGCCGGCTTCGTTGCGGAGATGAATGTAGTCGTAGATGTGTCCGCGCTGCATGGACGCGGAGAAGTGGAGTTAAAACTTCAGCAAGTTCTCAGGCAGCACTGTGCCGCTCGGATAAACGTGGCTGACGACGGTGCTGGGTGCGGAGCGGGCACGCGGAAGTTGAAAGACCGAGGTGACGGGCGGGCCGCGCCGTTTGCCTTCATCCGGCAACGCATGGGGATAAAACACCGTGCGGTAATGAACGCCGGGTTCGAGCGGGAACTGCGGCTCGAAGCGAAGCGTCCCATCCTCGATCCGATACGCGCCGAGCATCGCGGGCAGCCCGACGTCCGCGAAGAGGTCGCCTTGGTCCGCGTGAACGGAGAGCAGACGCTGCCATTGTTCCGGCGTGCGATCCGCTTTCCTGAGTTCTGTGGCTGAGGCGTTGCTCAGGCCCGAGACTTCGACGGTGAGCTGGTTGGACTGCGCCGGGTTGGGAATCCAGCGGATCGCGAAACGAGCCAGTGGCTCCTGAGTGGCAGCAGGAACCGCTGCCCGAAGATTCGGTTGAAGACTGGAAAGCGCCACCAGCGTTACGACTGCCGCTGCCAGCCGGGCGCGCGTCACGGGAAGGGCAGGGATTCGAGAGTGAGCGAGGTGCCTTCGCCCTTGCGGAGGACGAGGGCGTGCTGCGGGTCGAGGCGGTCCAGTTGATCGACGCCTTTCCAGGTGTCGATGGTTTCGTAGCCGACACCTTTCTTCTCCTCTTTCACCGGCACGTGATGCCTTCGGCGGCTTCGATCTGGTCGGTGTTAATCTTCATGATGCCCCGGCTGCTGTTGGCGAGCAGGAGAAAATCTTTGCCGTCCTTCTGATACACGATCATGTCGAGCGGACGATTGCGGTTGCCGAGTTCCGCGATGGTCTTGCCTTTGATCTTCGCGCCGGGCTTGAGATCGGTGAGGGGGAATTGCACCAGCGGTGTGCAGGTGTAGGCAGCGAGCAGGCTCGGCTGGTCGCCAACCTTGAATGGCACGAAGGTCCGCACCGGAGAGCGCGTCTCGAACTTGCCGTGTGCGCCGTGATAAATCTCCACGCTCGTGCCGTTGCCCACCGTCTTGAACGGGAACGGAATCGCCCGAAGCGTCGAGGCGAACTCCTCATTCGACAGGCTGGCGATCAGCACGCGGTCTTCGAGGAACGCGATGTCGGTGATGGATTCCTGGCGCGGATTGCTGCGGCGATTCTGCTCGCCGACCACGCCTTCAACCGGTGCGTCGGGCAGGTCGCCCTTTGAGAATTTCACCTTGTCCAACGAAACGACTTCCGGCTGTCCGCCGCTCTTCACCCGCACCAGAACCGGCACGGCGTTCGATGAACGGCCGCGCGAGATGGCGAGGTAGGCGTTGCGCGAGATGGGATTCACCGCCAGGTCGTTGATGAGAATCTGGTCGGGGGTGGTGCCGAGCAGGGCGGCGATCTTCTGGTTGATGCCCTCGACTTTGAGAGGCTTGTTTTCGGTGGCCGCCTTGGTGTCGCCTGTCGCAATGGCGGCGACGGCTGCGGACTTGGTGTCGGCGACGAAGAGGATGCCGTCCGGCCCGAAGGCCAGCGGTCCCATGGATTTGAACTCCGCTTTGCCTTCCTTCATTCCATCCGTCCAATCGACGGCACGCGCACCCGGCGAGGCAATGGCGAGCGCCAGGAGGGCCAGCACAGCGTGATGAGGTAGAGTTTTCATAAGTGTTTTTTGGTGGTTGAGATACACGCTTATGACCGGCGCAAGGTGCGGCGGTTACCCTGTTTTCCGTGGCGACGCGGCGACGTGGCGCGAAATCACCTGCACTGTGCAGGCGAATGGTGGACGATGCCGCTGGGATTGCCTCGTTGAAACAGCGACTCGGAAGCAACTGACCGAGCGGCTACTGCGGCGGTGGCTGCTGCTGGCGGGCGAGGATGTTTTGGAGGGCAACCCGGGTGTCGTCGATGGACCTGAGCAGGCGCTCGTCCTTGTAGCTGCCGCGCAGGCTGCCGAGAAGTTGGAGCCGCGCCTGAATCAGCGCGGGATCGGAGGGTTTCTCTTTGCCCGCGCCGCCGCTGAGGCCGATGACGGCGTACGAGCGGATTGCAGCAGGAACCTTCTCGTCACTGATGATGTCGGTGAAGAGTTTGTTCGCCTCCGCGCTGGGGCCGGCGAAGCTCATCACGGCGTTCAGGAGATGGGAGCGTTCGGTCTGATTGGTAAGGCGTGGGTCGCGGTAGGCGTTGCTGAGGGCGGGCACTCCCTGTTCCTTCAGGGTCGTGGCGAGATAGCCCATCGCCTGGCGGTCCACGCGGCCATCGGGCGTGATGAGCAGCGCCTGCGCGTTCTGCGCGAACGAGGTGTCCTGATACATCGTGAGCACCTGATAAAGATAGGCGCGGGCGTTGTCATCGATGCGATTGGGCGAGTCGATGGCGGGCGGACTGAAGAGAAGCTCCTTCGCGGCCTTGAGCGCGTTGTCGCGGAATTTGTTCGGGCTGACTTCTTCGAGCAGCCGCGCGATGTAGGCGACTTCGACGCCGCGCCCGGTGGTGTCGAGCGTCTCGGCGAGGATGGTCTGGGATTCTTCCGTCTCGATTTGATCGAGCACGTCGAACAGGCCGAGCCGCAGCGACGGTGGCATGAGGAAATCTGTGCGGGCGACGTAGCGCGAGTTGAAGCCGGCGCGGGCGACGCGTTCGCCGGATTCGTTGATCACATCGCCGACGTAATCGACGTCTTTGTTCTCCTTGAGAAATGCCTGGATGGTCGGCAACGCTGCGGGCCCGAGATCGGCGAGCATCTGGAGATTGTATATGACTTGCCGCAGGGTGCGGTTGCGGGAATCATCGCCGTCGTTCGGGTTGAGTTTGACCAGGCGTTCGAGGATTTCCTCGGCAGAGAGCTGGTTGGTGACGGTGGTGGAGGTGTGGCGGTTGATGGTGTGGACTTCAGCCTTCCTGTTCTTCGCTTCGGCGAGGGCTTGTTCGAGGTAATCGACCCTTCCCTGAAGGTCGGTTTGCGCAGCGGTCTGCTGGCCGTATTTCTCGGAGTGCTTCTTGGAAAGCACATAATAACCGGCACCGAATCCCACGAGGATCGCAACCAGAACAGCAATGGCAGACTTCATATTTGTTTTCTTCTCATCGCATCGGCGACGACGTTTCAGGGCAATCGGCGTGATGGAGACCTGACTTGAACCCCGTTGCCGGGGAATGGTTTCGCGGAAGTCCCGGCTTCACGAAGATCTTCAGCGCGTTTGCCCGGCAGGCTCGTCCTTAGCTTGACGGGCGGACTTGAGATCGAAGGTCTCGTTGTCCGGTTGCTTGGCGTCTAGCGGCGAGATGGAGCGGAGCTTGGCGATAATCCCGGGCAAATGCTGGAGGACGTAATCGACTTCCTCGGCAGTATTATACAGGCCGAGGCTGAAGCGAACGCTGCCGCGCGCGCGCATTGGGCTGATGCCCATGGCGGTGAGGACGTGCGACGGATCCACCGCGCCTGTGGTGCAGGCGGAGCCGCTGGACGCGCAGATGCCGAGCTGATCGAGCGCCATCAGCACGGCTTCGGCTTCCACGAAATCAAACGCGATGTTCGTGGTGTTCGGCAGACGAGGTTCCTTGGAGCCGTTGCGAACGGTGTTCGGGATGGTCTTGAGAATGGCGTTCTCCAGCCGGTCGCGCAGGGCGCGGACTCTGGTGTTTTCATCTTCAAGCGTGGACATCGCCAGCTCGGCGGCGCGTCCGAAGCCGACGATGTAGGGAACATTCTCAGTTCCGCCACGCCGACCGCGTTCTTGATGGCCTCCAATGACGAAGGGCTGGTAATTCGTCTTCTTCTTCACGTAAAGCATCCCGATGCCTTTCGGCGCATGGAGCTTGTGAGCGGAGAGCGAAAGGAAATCCACGCCAGTCGCCTTCACGTCCAGCTTGAGCTTGCCGGGCGTCTGGACGGCGTCCGTGTGGAACAGCACGCCGTGACTTCGGCAGATGGCGGCAATCTCCTCGATGGGGAAAATTGCGCCGGTCTCGTTGTTCGCCCACATGACGGAGACGATGGCGGTGTCCGTCCGAACCGCCTGATCCAGCACATGAAGATCGAGGGAGCCGTCTGATTCCACGGGCAGGAAAGTGACTTCGTAGCCACGGCGCTGGAGGAACTCGCCGTATTTGATGTTGGCCGAATGCTCGACGGCGGTGGTGATGACATGGCGTTTGCCGGGGCTGGTCGCGAGCGCGCTGTGAATCGCGGTGTTGTTGCTCTCGGTGCCGCAACTGGTGAAGACGATTTCCTTCGGGTCGGCATTGATGAGAGCCGCGAGTTGGGCGCGCGCGTCGTCGAGGTGTTTCTTGACCTGACTGCCGAATTGATACGCGCTGGAAGCGTTGCCCCACATGTCGCGGAGAAAGGGCAGCATCACGTCAATGACCTCGGGGGCGACGCGGGTGGTGGCGTTGTTATCGAAATAATAAAGCTTCTGCTGACTCATATCGGGCTTTACGCTGAAATCCGGCTTCGGACGAACACGGGCTGCAAGCGTGATGGAGAGAGTAAGACGCATCGCGCCCCGTCACGAGAAGATTTTTGACGCAACAAGCACTGCGCTTTGGGATGAGAATTGACAAGCATGCGTGAAGTCCTTAGCTTAATATTACTAAATTTAGTAAAACGCTTATGATTACGACAGAGACGCCGCCGAAAGTGACTCATAATGAGGTCATCAAAGACGCCATTCCCAC